>Ga0131853_10007489_pt1 | contig 19783 bp, 20 predicted proteins | sample TergutLab28metaG_FD_92764 | JGI IMG/M metagenome (GOLD analysis project Ga0131853, IMG submission 92764) | Labiotermes labralis P1 segment gut microbial communities from Petit-Saut dam, French Guiana - Lab288 P1 (version 2) (version 2) | ecosystem: Host-associated > Arthropoda: Insects >... | reverse complement strand
AGAATCATCTTTGAACGAAAATAGTTATACAAAAGAGCTTGCAAAGCTTGATAAGAAGGTATCTTATCTGAGAACTCGACTTGATCGGCTTCTTGAATTGCTCCTTGACAGCTCAATCGAAAAGTCCGAGTATGATCTTAAACGCGTGGAATTATTAGATGAGTTGGCAACAGCCAACCAAGAGCAGAAAGAGCTTTCATCTGCTGTCAAAAATGATTCGCAACTCAAAAAGCGTCTTGCTGAGTTTAAGGCCGTTTTAGAGCGAAACAAAGCGATGACCAAGTTTGATCCGGTGGTTTTTGAAAGTATGGTTGAGAAAGTAATCATTGGTGAGGTTGACGAGCAGGGCAATAAGAATCCATATAAAATCATCTTTGTTTTCAAAACGGGTTATACGTCCGAAAGCGACGCTCCACCGCCTAAGAAAGTAGGTAGACCAAGTAAGAAAAGTAGCAATGTTGAAATGGTTGATTCTGAAAATAATTTTACATGTTCCCATATAAGTGGACACACTGTTGTCCTGTTTGCTGTGATACAATGGCTGAAAATCGAAATGAAGGATGGATTTAACATGAGCCAAGAAGCAATTACCAAAGCAGAAGAACTAATCAAAAACAAGACGGCAGAGATAAATATGGGCGCAGGTGTTACTTTGTCGCTGTTAGACCATGAAGGATACCCCACCACGTCTACTCTTTCTATTGCCAAAGCCGATGGTATCCGCCAAATTACATTTGCAGGTGCCCTTGATTCAAATAAAGTAAAACGCGCAAAAGAAAATAGCCGTGCATCTGTGTGTATATTTGATGACGATTATGAGGGTGGCGCATACTATAATATTACCCTTGTAGGAGATATTGAAGTAGTAACCGACTCTCAAATGAAAAAGGGAACATGGTATCAAGGGCTAGAAGAACATTTTCCGAATGGTGGGTTGGACGATCCTAACTACTGTGTCTTAAAATTTACCACCAAACGCTATAACCTATGGGTTGATATTGAAGAAGAGACAACAGGCAGTTTTTAACTTTGAAATCGCTTGTTACGTATGTTATACACATCCTACACGCCACCCACACAAAAAACACCCGCTCACGCGGGTGTTTTCCTATTCTTATCGCAACATCTCGCCCAAAAGCCGCGTATTCTCCCGCGCACCCTCCCCCATGGGAGTCACCGCACGGGCAAGCCGCTCCTGATACATGGGCCGCTCGTCCAATACGGCACGCACCAACTCCAGCAGAGCATCCGGCGCGAAGTCCTCAATCGCACCGCCTGATGGCATGTCCAGCTTTTCCAGAAAATACGCAATCTTGGGGTCACAAACAAGCCCAATCACTGGAGTAGTCACATGCGCCGCGAAGAGCATGGTGTGCAGACGCATGGCAATCACCAAGTCCATCTGCCCGCAAGCCCCAATCAAGGCCTCCGGCGGTAGCTCTGCGCTAAGCAGATAAGACGGATGCACCATCTGCTCCATCACCTGGCGGCTCATGGTCACATCCTGGGGCATCTGCATGGGTAAAAACACCACATAATATCCAAGCTCTTGGGTCAGCCGATCAGCAAATCGCGCCATCTCCGAGACGAAGTTTTCTCTGGCACGTAAGGTGCGGACAGATATCCCAATCAGTGGGCGATCTCCGGGTACCCCCGCCTCGCGGAGCGCGCGAATGGCGAGACTTTCATCCGGCTCATCCAGCAAAAACACCGGATCCGCCGTCACCTGCATGGGCGGCCCCGATACGCCAATCCGCAGCAGTTCTTCCCGGCTACTCTCTTCCCGCAAAGTCAATACATTCACCCGACTGACGATTTTCTTCACCCGCCGCCGATTGCGTGGCTTATCCACAGGCCCAATCCCGTTGGCATAGAGCATCACAGGCTTGCGCATCAGCCTCGCCAGCCGGATAATGGATAGATAGTAGATAATGCTCCGCGTGGAACTCTTGTCTTGGAGCAAACTCCCTCCGCCAGAGATCAAGGCATCTGAGCGCCAAAGGGCACGAAGCACGGAGAGCACCTTAAAACGATGCACAGCGGGTGTGCCATGCTTCTTCGCTGTCTCCTCCGGCGTATTGGAAAGTACGGTCACACTCACCGGACAAGGCAGATCTTTCGTACTCTGAATAAAGGCATCTAAGATCGCCTCATCCCCTGCGTTTTTGAAGCCGTAATAGCCAGATATCAACAGCCGTCGCTCCCGCATCGCAGCCGCCGCATACGCCGCAAGGGTGTCATGCACCATGGTTTCAATGGAATACTGCCCCTGCACCATCTCACGCCCATATGTACCAAGCGCCTCCCGCTCCATGGGTGAACGCTGTAGAAGATCAAGCACATCTTCCCGCAGCCGCGTTTCTGTCGGCAGTGCTTCTCCCCGTCCACAGAAGTTTGTGCGCTGAGACACTTCACGTTTCGTCTCATCAAAAATCCCAATATACCCCTGCGCGCCCGCAAGCACCACAGGCCGTCCACCGCTCATCGCCTCAAGAGCCGCCCGACTCACACCCACAAACACATCCGCCGCCGCAATGCAGGACTCCACATCTGTTCGCGGCCCCGTCATGTGAATCGCCGCACGTCCAATCTGGGCATTGACCACTTCTGCTTCCGCCTGCAAGCGGTCAAGCTGGTTCCCGCCGCCAACGATTAGAATTTGAAGCTTCGGACACTGTGTACACAAATCCGGCGCGATATCCAAAAGTTGTTCTGCAATAATCGAAGTCTCCAAATCCAAACGGCTTACGTGTACAATCACAGGTGCATCCGGCGCAATTCCAAACTCTGTCCGAACCGCTTCCCCGGAAACTTCCGGCGAAAAGCGCTCCATATCAATCCCATTGCTGGTGAGAAAGATATTCGATTGGGGCACACCATATTTTGTAATCAGATATTCCCGAATATCCTCAGACACCGCAATCGTCTTCTGCCCCCAATTAGACAGTTTCCCCGCAAGCCCGCCTACTGCAAACATCCCATGCGCCGTTGTGATAAAAACATATTTGTGATCCTTCCGGCGAAGCAGCCCGCACAAAAAACCCGGAATCCGCGCATGGGCATGTACCACATCAAAATCCCCACGGTGAATCAGTCGCCGCAGCGAAAAATAACTGCGAATCATCGCCGCTATGCTCCGCCTGTGCATGGGCATTGTCTCATGTCTCACGCCGGCGACTTCCAAGGCTTTCACATACTCGCCGCCATTGGATGCAACCGTCACCTGATGTCCAAGGGACACCAAACGCTTGGAGAGTTCTAAAATATGCGTCTCCGCACCGCCGATGCCCATGCTCATGGTCGTCATAAGTATGTTCTTAGGCACGTCATTTTGTATCGGTCTATTCTCCAATGTGAATCTCCCTCACAATCGCGATAAACTCCGCATATCTGCTGATAAACTCTGTCGGCGAATTCCCCACAGCCGTTGGCACTGTGCGGGATACCATAATTCTCCCGTCATTCACCGTCGCCGTCGCTTCCAGTTCAAGAAGCACATTATACCGCTCCGGCACATCTGCAACCCAAACTACACCATCCCCCTGCACAAAAGCTTCATGGGGTTCATGGGAAACTCCGGTCACTGTACCCACATATACACCACCCTCAAAGATAGCATCTCCTTCGCGGATATTATGCATCGCCCAGTGACGCACGCCTCGAATTTCCAGCGTGTACTGCACAGGTGCGGCCTGAATCGTAACGGCTGTTTGCGGCGTTACCGTGAATTTGATCACAGCACCGATGGCAACCATCACAATTAGGAGAAGAATAGAGAGGTCAATCATACTGACCTTCCCCGCGATCCGTCCTTTTTCATCAATCAATCGTTTCATCTACTGTTCTCCCCTTTCCCAGCCCAGCACCCAGGCATTGGTAAACGCAAAGCCCGGCCCGGTAAAACTGATGGGCGCCCCGCCGCGAATGGCAAACTCTCCCTCTGCCAAGATAGCGCTCGGTGTCTCCACCACTTCTGTCTCCACAGTCACAACCATCGTATACCGCCCTGGCACAATATCCCAGCTGATGGTCTGGGTTTCTTCACAGTCCACACGGAGCTCATGAGGACGGCGCTCCACTGCCGCGACATGTCCAATCGGCAGATGACGCGCACCCTCCAGCACTGCGTCTCCAATTTCAACCGCCGCAATCTGTAGAAGGGTAAGATCTGGTACCTCGATAAAATAGATCGCCTTCCCATCAAAGCTTGCCTCTTCCACTTCAGGTGCACGGTTAATCACAAAAAACCACACAAAGGCCGCCGCGATGACCAATAGCACAATTGCCACATCAAAGCCGTTAAACAGTCGCTTTCTTTTCTCTGCCATATCCCTCTAACCTCTCTTCCCCGCCGCCTGACGGTATATCCGTTCAATATTACGTGCATAAATCTCCGCTGTGAACTTCTGCCGAAACACGTCTAAACAAGACTTCTGCATGTGTGCATATGCTTCTTTGTTTTCCATCATCTTGGAAATCGCCTCTGCCAATGCCGCGCTATTCCTAGTCGGCACCAACAGCCCGTTTACGCCCTCAGAAATCACACCCGGATTTCCGCCATAGTCTGTCACCACAGCAGGGATTCCCATGCTCATCCCTTCCAGCAACGCCAGACTCGTCGCCTCTGTGCCAAAGGAAGCATTGAGCTGAATGTCCAGGACACTAAGTAGCCGCGGCACATCCGTCACAAAGCCTGCAAAGACCACCGTGTCGCCTAGCTCCATTGTCGTCGCCTGTGCTTTGAGTTCATCCTCCAAACTCCCCACACCTGCAATCACAATCGTCACCGGCTTGCCCGCATCTTTGAGCATCCGTGCCGCTTCCAGCAGATAGGCATGTCCCTTCACATGCTCCATTCGCGCCAAAATCCCGGCTACAAAACGATCAGGCGCGATGCCATACTTGGCTTTCTCTGCCAGAGTCTCTTCCGAGGAAAGACATGTCTGTCCCTCTACACCGTTTAGGATTACCTCAACCCGATCCCCGCGCACACCGCTCTCAACCAGATTCTCTTTCGCCGCTTCCGCCACCGCGATGATCTCATCGGCATAGTGTTCATTCACCCAGCCGTTAATCCACTTCCCCGGCGGACGCGAGAGCTTTTTACTCACCGGAAACACCGAATGCCGCGTATAGACAACTTTCTTCCCACACTGCCGCCCCGCAATCCGCGCACTCATAGCACCGTGGGTGTGGACTACTTGCGGGTCTGTCTCTCGAATCACCCGCTTGAACTCTCGAATGGCGGAAAAATCAAGGCTCTTATCGCCGATGCCATCCACTTCAATCACTCGGGTGTCTAGTGCTTCAATCTCCGGTACCAAAAGGCTCCCTTTCGGCACCACCACGTCTACTATGAAGCTTGTCCGGTCATAGTACTTCAAAAAGTTCAAAATACACCGCCCCGCACCGCCGATATTGCGGTCACTGGAAACATTGAGTACACGAATCATGCTTCCTCTCCTCCCTCGCGGAGTTTGTCATATCGGGTCGCAATCACACCGATTGCCAGCACGCCCCAGAAAAAGAGCATCACGCGATAATTGTAAAACGTATAGTCCGTCATGGCCTGTACTAAAAAGCCAACAATCGAGGCAATTCCCGCAATCACAAGAATCCGCTGTGCTCCCTGTACTTTCCGGCGGAGTGCCGCAAAACTTGCTTTGAAATACTGATACAGCACGCCCAAGAAGATAGCCAGTCCCGGCGCGCCCGCATCTACCATAATCTGCAAGAACAAATTGTGGGAGTGGGGCGATACAATTGTGTGGAAGGCATAGGCCGGATACACCTGCGCCCAAGCAGCTTCTCCCGGCCCCACACCGGAAAACCAGTAGTCACGCAGCATAGATAGCGTCCCCATCCAGATAAACACACGGAAACTGGTGGAGGTGTCTCCCATGTCTCCCACGGAGAACATGCGATGCAAAATGGCTTCCGGCATAGCGAAGAAGACCACAATTACCGCCAAAATCCCCGGCACAATGAACCGCCGGTCAAGCAGTACCAAAAAGACCGCCGCCGCAAAAAGTATCCCTAAGTACGCCCCTCTGGAGTAGGTGAGTACCAAGCAAAGGCACATTAGCCCCGCTGTACCAAAGAAGTATAAGCGACCGATATTTGTCTTGCTGATCAACATCCCCGCAAAGGTGAGTGGAATCACCAGAAGGAAATATGTCCCCAATACATTCGGATTAGCCAGAGTGCTGTACACGCGCCGGAAGTCAAACATCTCATCATCCAGCCATGCTGCCGCGCCGCCAAAGCCGGGGAATAAAAATTGGAATATTCCATACGCACTCACCAAGGCACCCGCAAGGGCAAGCACACCCAGTAGCATCCGTACCTGCCGCCTCGTCTCGATGCCGGATGTGAGCACATGATAAAACAGTAAAAAGGCAATCGTCATTAGGCCTACAGGCAAGCTTCCGCGGAAGGTAACGCTGGTCAACGTCGCAAGTCCGTAGACCAGCATATAGAGCCAGACGTATTTATTTACCGCAGAGTAGGTCAGGCTGCGCTCTTTGTCTTGCAACATCGCCCCATAAAGCGAAGTCGCTGATAAAAGCACCAATCCCAAAACAGCCATCGTTGGCAAAAGCGGAATTACCGCCATTGTGGCAATGACCCAGATCCAAGGCTTGAGAAATATGCTATCCGCAAAAAGCCGATTCAGCCCCAGTCCGTGCCAAACCCGCCGCAGAATCCGCAATTTGGCTTGATAGAGCCGGAAGATGAAGCCCCGCTCCCGAAAGCGCCCTTCTTCATCCTCTTTGAGTAAGCGCGCAATAATAGCGCTGCGCTGCACGCTCACGCCAAATCCATCGGCAATCCGCGTACACAGCCGAACAAGCAGACTGCCTACCGCAAGCCGCCGAATCCATGCAAGAAAGCGTACAATGCCACTTGTCCGCGCGGCGTGTTCCATGCCGTCCAACAACCTTCCAATCCAGCGGAAAAACAGACTGCCGCCTAAGAGGTCAAACTCCATTTACGCATCCCCCTTTCTGCGTCCTCGCATGAGTGCGAGAACGGTTTTCATCTCATCCAAACGAAACACATGGGCAAGCGTCAGATAAACTGCTATCCCGATAAACGCCGGAGCCACCACAGCCACAAGTCGTGCCGGAACACTGTCTCCAAACATGCCCGCAAAAACATCTCGCAAGAAGTATACCACAAGTCCCATCAAGAGGGCAGAGAATCCCATCTTCGCAAGTGACCAAAACAGAGCCCGCGTCAAAAATCCCGCACCCAACATCCGATGCGCCGCCGGAACAAGTACAACACTGGTCGCAAGCAAGGACACAGCGGCAGCAAGTCCCAGCCCCGCAACACCCATCAAATCCACCAGGAAGAAGCAGAGCACAAAATTCACCACTACACTCACAAGCCCCGCCACAAGGGGAACTTTTCCACGCTTCTCCGCGTAAAAGGCACGGAGAAGCACATGCTTGATTCCATAGCCCGTCATGCCAATGCTCATAAAGAACAAGACCGAAGCTGTGAGCTGTGTAGACTCTGCATCAAACTGCCGGTATTCATATAATAGATGCACCAAAGGCGTGGAGAGCAGCATCAGCCCTACCGTCATGGGAATCAGCAGAAACAACAGCGTCCGCATGGTGTTCCGCACCATGTCAGAAAAGGCCTGCCGATCACCGGATGCCGACAAGCGGCTCATCTCTGGGAAAACCACATTGGTCACAGAGAGCACAAAAATACCCGCGATGATGATAAATAGCTCATTTGCAAAGTTCATACTGGACACCCAGCCATCCAACCTAGAGGCAAAGCGGAGGATCACCAGCATATTAATCGGCACAATCCAAGTGCTCACCATTACAGGGAGCATCATCTTGAATATCTTTTTGAGTCCCGGATGCCACAATCTCGGGCGATACCGATACCCACGCTTCATCAGACTCGGCACCTGAAACAGTGCTTGCGCTCCCCAACCAATGAGCATCGCAACCGCCGCGCCATAGATTCCAAAGCGCTCCACAAAGAACAGGAAATATATAATGATAATCCCATTGGAGACAATGCTCATCGCCGCCGGAATTTTGAACTCGCCAAGGGAGTTCAAAATTCCCACCATAGAAAAAGCAAGTCCCGTGAAAAGAAGCGAGGGGAAAATAATTGTAAGAAGTCTCGCCGCAAGTTCTGCCGTCTGCGGATTTGCAAAATTTGATATTAGATAAATCAACCCCGGCGCAAAGAACATCCCCAGCAGGGTAATTGCCCCAGCGGAAAGCCCAATCACTGTCAAGAAGCTCCCCGCAAGCCGATCAGCTTCACCGCGTCCATCGCGTTCTAAGGCTTCATTGAACACAGGAATAAAGCTCGCCGAGACGGCAGATGCAAACACCGCATCAAACAGCAAGCGCGGCAATAGGCTGGCAGCAGCCAAGGCATCCGCCTCATAACCTGTACCAAAGGTCTGCCCTTGGAGCATCCCGCGCCCCAGACCCATGAACTTACCCAAAAGGGTAATAAAAATGACCACGCTCACAACTTTGAGCCGATGATGTGTTCGGTTCGACATGCAGTGTCCTTCCTGACATAGCCCTGATCGGTAATCTTGCATTTGCCTCGGACTAGTTTACCTTATTTTCCCCTTTTTTACAAGTAGGGGCAGACCTTGTGTCTGCCCTGGTTTGCTTGCCATCCCGGGCAGACACAAGGTCTGCCCCTGCTTGTACCAATATGCCATAGCTATTCCCTGCCAGAAAGCGGACGTTGTCTATTTTACAAAAACCTGCTATACTGAGAGACACATCATTCAACAGAAAGTGAGTATTTTCATGAAAAAACATCTTTCAAGAATTCTGGCACTTGTCTTGGTTGTACTCCTGCTCCTCCCCGCCACCGCACAGGCGGTGGGCGCGGGAACCCAGGTGCGGCAGTGGGGCCTTTATGCCTCTGATACCTTGCGCTATGATAACATTGTATCCAATAACGCCCAAGGCAGACAGGAGGCACATTACCTCATATTCACGCCCGATTATGACATTCGCCCCATCGTCTCCGCAGGTGCACAGATAGCCGGTGCCTCCAACATCAATGCCGTAATCGGACATGCCCAGAACCAAGGTCATAATGTTCTGGGGGGGATTAATTCAGATTTCTTCTCCTTCCAGACAGGCATCATGGAGGGAATCTACATATCCGCCGGACAGCTCCGCAGCAGTCACCACGGCCGAAGCGCCATTTTCTTCCGTGATAACGGCTCCGCCTTCATCGCAAACCCCACCCTCAACTTTACACTGACCAGCGAGGGTGGTCATCAGGTAAGCGCCCCTTCGTTCAACAAAGCCCGCCAACCGGGTTGGCTTTTCCTCTATGACGAACACTTCGCAGACACCACTCGCACAACAACACCAGGGAGAGAAGTTCTCTTCCGCATCACCAATGGCGCTATCCGCGTCGGCGGCGCTGTTTCTCTTGAAGTTGCAAGCATCAGTAACAGTAGCGGTGCAACTGCCATCCCAGCAGGACACCTTATCCTATCGGCAGATCAGAATAGCCCACAAGCATACCGGCTAAACGGCTTCTCCGCAGGTGACAATGTCACCCTCCGTGTGACCTCCTCTGACCCCCGTGTAATGGAAGCCACTTGGGCAACAGGCGGCGGCGATATCCTAGTCTCCGGCGGACAACGCACCTCCGGCTGGGATCCCGGCGTAGGCGGCGTACATCCCCGCTCCGCTTTCGGCATCCGCGCCGATGGCAGTATCATTCTTTACGCCGTAGATGGCCGCATTCCAGGTCACTCCGCTGGACTTACCCTGACAGAACTCGCGGACGAGATGATGCGTCTCGGTGCACGATACGTGGTAAACCTAGACGGCGGCGGCTCCACCACTTTTAGCTACCGCATCCCCGGCACCGAAAATGCCGCCGTGCGTAACCGCCCCTCTGCCGGAAATTTGCGCAACTGCGCCACATTTATCCTCCTCACCTCTCGTTATCACCGCGATAGCCAACCAGCCCATCTCCAATTCCATCCAGGCTATGACGTGCTGGCAGGCTCTCTGCTCACAGCGGAGCGCTTCCCTGGCCCAATCACCATGACAGACCGCGGCTACTTCCCACTTAGCACCGCGGGGCTGCGCTTTACCCACTTTGAAGCGAGTGCAACCCTCGGCACCGGACAGGGCAATGGCTTCCGCACGGCGGCAGGGAGCAATGCCTTTGGTCTCTTCACCGTTCATGCAGAAAACGGCGCTTGGGGCAGAGCGCACCTGAATCTGGTCGCCCGCCCTGAGCAAATCGATGTGCGTCTCGCCGGGTCAAACACCACAAATCTAACTCTTGCAAGCGGCGATGTCGTCCATCTCACCTCCCATGCCCTCGCCCATGGCCGCGAACTCTTTGTCTCGCCTGACATGTGGAGCAGGAGCGTCACAGATGGTCTCGCCACCCTCGATGCAAACGGCCGTTTGACCGCAGGGGGTGCACCCGGTACACATGGGCAAATCACAATCTCCGCAGGCGGTATGTCACGCACAGTGAATCTCACCATCGCCAGACACTTCGCCGATACAAACGGCCACTGGGCAGAGGATTACATCGGTCAAATGCGCGCCGCCAGTGTGGCACGGGGCGCTGTGACAGACCAGGGCACTCTCTTCCGCCCAAATCAAAATATCTCCCGCGCTGAATTCGCCGCCATGCTCACCCGCCTTTTAGGGATTAATCCCGCAGGCTACAACCTGGCTGGACACGAATTCTTAGACCACAACCAAATCCCCGCCTGGGCACGTCCATATGTTGCCGCAATGTTCCAGCGTGGATACATCACAGGCCGAGCCGCCGAAGGTGGTGTCCGCTTTGACGCAATAAGCAACATCACCCGCACCGAAGCATTCGTGATCTTGGGCAGACTCTTAGATACCAACGCGCCGGACAGTGCGCTCCATCGCTTCTCAGATCATGAGCAAATCCCAAACTGGGCAAGACCTGAAATCGCCCGCTTGGCAGCGGCAGGACTCCTAACCGGCACAGCTGACGGTCGTCTCCTACCACTCAACAACATCACCCGCGCCGAAGCTGCCACGATCCTAGCGCGGATTGCACCGAATATTTTGAATGCGCACGTGGCAGAAGATATCCTCATGGATGACAACCTGTTCGAGTATCCAGAGTATGAAGAGCAAACATCATCGGAGGATGAACCAAGCCTCCCTGAATCTGAAACCGGACCTGATCTTGACCCGGGAGTGGGTGAGGAGGAGGACAACATCACTGATTGATCTTGCCGTAGGGGCGGCATTCTGCCGCCCGTCTATCCTACATAAAACCTGCGGTCGGCAGGATGCCGCCCCTACAGAACACACTTGTGCAAAAACCTCCCATCTATTCAAACACAATTTTAAAAGGTAACAATATGTGCAATACATTTACAAACCAATTCATTTCCAACGATCAAAACTCCGCATTTCTGCAAGACACAATGATGGGACCAAATGCCATGCGCATCGCCGAAGAAATGGCATCACACCTCCACATCAAAGAAGACATGCGAATACTCGACCTCGGCTGCGGCGCTGGACTCTCCACACTGTTCTTGGTGCAAGCTTTTGGTGCCCAAGTCTTCGCCGCTGATTTATGGATCACACCAAGCGAAAATTACAAGCGTTTCACATCTCTCGGGATTGCAGATAAAGCCCTCCCTCTTTCCGTGGATGCAACAAAAGACCTGCCTTTTGCTGAACGATACTTCGACCTGCTCTTCTCTGTGGACGCGTATCACTACTTTGGAGATACACCGGACATGCTCCCCTCTCTCATTCCCTTCGTGAAACAGGGCGGCTACATCGCCATTGCAATTCCAGGCATCAAATACGAATTCGGAGACAATGTCCCAAAGCGGATGCAGCCCTACTGGAATGAGCCGGAAATCAAACGAACCATCCATTCTCTTGATTGGTGGAAAGACTTGTGGAGTAAGGCGGCGGGCATAGAAATTGTGGACATCCGCGAAATGGCTTGCAACGAACAGGCGTGGAAAGAATGGCTCGCAAGCGCAAATCCTTATGCCATAGACGATGCGGAGATGATGAAAGCTGAGAATGGGGAGTATTTTAATACCATCCAATTGATCGCCAAAGTGATCTAGCGAATCGTCAAAGAAGCGACAAGAGAGAAGTGAATCCTTGGATTCACTTCTCTCTTTTGTGTGTCAGTTCTCTTCCCTTGCAGGATACATGCCTATTTCCGCATCTTACGCAAAGCCCCCTTGTGCCGCCGGGCATCTTAGGGTATCCTATCCTTACTGATCAGTAGAAAGAGAGGTGACTTGTCATTCAGATTATCTTGAAAGAACAAGCACAGATCGCAGAGACCGAAATCGTCATCACCTGCCGCGCGGTAGATGAGCAAATCTTACGCATGGTCGCCGGACTGCGTACCTTTGATAAGAAGATCACCGGTCTCATCGGCGATCAAACTTTTCTGCTCAGCCCAGGTGAAATTCTCTACGCCGACACCGTAGACCGGCGGACATTTCTCTACTGTGCCCATGAGGTCTATGAAACACCCTTAAAGCTCTACGAGTTGGTGGAAAAGTTCGCCGGAGACGAGTTCCTCCGTGCCTCGAAATCTTGTGTCATCAATTTCTCTAAAATCCGCTCTCTGCGTCCCGATTTCGGTGGGCGTATGACGGTGATCATGGAGAATAACGAAAAGCTCACCGTGTCCCGGCAGTTCGTCCCGGACATTAAGAAAAAATTATATGGGGAGGATTCCAAATGAAAAACTTTTTTGCAGGTATCGTCGAGTGGAAAACCTGGGCGGCTCTGTGCTTCTCTGGTGCCACTGTCATCTATATCGTCATCGCATTATTCCTCGGAGAGTCTGAAATCGCCATCCGAGACATCGTTTCCCTGCTGCTCATCTCAAGCGCGGGTACATTCATCCAATATCTAGCTTTCGGCCCACGAATCATCAAACACATGCGCTATACCTTCCGCATGATCATCTTCGCCGTCCCCTTCTTGGCACTTCTGATCGGTACCGCCTACTCCTTCGAGTGGTTCCCCAGCGACAACCGCGCCTATTGGCTCACTTTCATCGGCATTTACCTTGTGGCATTCATCGGCATGACTGTCAGCTTTGAAATCTACTTTCATGCTTCCGGCAAGAAATATGATGGTCTATTGGGGCAATATCGCAAGCGTTTGGAGGAGAGCAAAAAATAGCATTCATCCTTGTTTTCGTAGGGGCGGGGTCATCCCGCCCGCATGTTTCAGCTCCCTGTACATCACCATCAATGCAGTGGCAATCACAACCACGGGCGGCAGAATGCCGCCCCTACAATGTTTCCCACACATAATCCAGCGGGACAATTTCCATTATCCCCTACTTTTTTGCTGAAAACCCATTGACAATATCTATACATATGATAGGCTATAACCAACTTGGGGCGAACAGCCCGAAATAGAAAAGGGGTACCGTATGAAAAAGCGATTGATCAGTTTCTTGCTCGTCCTTGTCCTGCTCATCGGCATAGCTCCGCTTGCTTTGGGGGCACCGAGTCATCCATTCACGGATGTACCTGCTGTCACAGACGAGGTGCTTGACGCTCTGAGTCCGGTAGACCGATGGACTACAGTTTCCATATTCCGCGTCTACTACTTGGGCATCATGAGAGGCACCTCCCCGACTACATTTTCTCCAAACGCCAACTTTAGCCGCGAAATGGTAGTTGCCACCCTGTTTCGGATGCATCACGATCGTCCGGCGAACGCCGCAGACCCAAGGGTCACACCCTTTGACGATGTGAACACCGAGGCATGATCTGCACCCTATATCGCCTGGGCATTCAGAGAAGGAATCGTCACCGGAGTCAGCCCCACCAGATTCAACAGAGGAGCCGTCATATCCTTCCAAGACTTCGCCGTCATGCTGCATCGCTTTACAAATTTCTCAGGGATAGATACAAGTGTCCCGGATGATGTCGCTCTGGAAGACTACTACTTCCCTTATGGATATCGTACTGGCTCATGGGCGAGAGAAGCACTCACATGGGCGAAGTGGAACGGTATACTTTATCATGGCTGGTTTGGAGAATGCTTGGATCCCACCGCTAGTGTCTCAAGAGCTCGGACCGCAACCATCCTCCATATTTATCTCGAACGTATTCTAAATCACTGGTTCTGGGATTAATGAGAAACACCTTAAGCAGAGCAAAGAGCCGGGCGATTTGCCCGGCTCTTTGCATTTTGGTGTGCACGGCACCTTGTAGGGGACGCACACCGGGCATCCCGTGTCCTCTAAGTCTGCGCCACATAATGGATGTGCACCGAAATTGGTACTGCGGGACACCTAGGTGTATGTCCCCTACAGATGCATCCGTGGTTGCGGGGCGATTGCCATCGTCTCCTACTTTTTTGCTGAAAACCCATTGACAATATCTATACATATGATAGGCTATACCAAATTGGGGCGAACAGCCCGAAATAGAAAAGGGGTACAGTATGAAAAAGCGATTGATCAGTTTATTGCTCGTTCTTGTCCTGCTCATAGGCATAGCTCCGCTTGCTTTGGGATGGGATCATCCATTCACAGATTTGGCTGAAATCACCTCTGAGGCACTTGAGGCTCAATGCCCGGATGCGTGGGCTGCCGTCTTCATATCCGAGGTCTATCGCGAGGGCATCATGAGAGGCACCTCCCCGACTACATTTTCCCCAAGCGACGGTTTTAGCCGCGAAATGGTGGTCACTACGCTATTTCGGATGTACCATGATAGGATTGCAAATGCAAGCGACTCCAGAGCAACCCCCTTTGAAGATGTAAGCGTTGATGCATGGTCTGCGCCCTATATCTCTTGGGCGTTTAGAGAAGGAATCGTCACCGGAGTCAGCCCCACCAGATTTGGCAGAGGAACCCCCATATCATTCCAAGACTTCGCCGTGATGCTGTACCGCTTTGCGAATTTCTCAGGAGTAGGTGCAAGTGCCCCAGATTACGCCGACCTGGATTCTATCCCATACGGGTATCGTACCGGCTCATGGGCGAGAGATGCGTTCACATGGGCAATGTGGCGCGGTATAATGAGTAGTGAGCTCATTGTGGATCGCTTAGACCCGACCGCTAATGTCTCAAGGGCACAGAGCGCGGGAATCCTCTTTCACTATCTCGAGTATGTCCGACACCAAGAGATAGAAGAGGCACAGTAGGTAGCACAAAGAGCCGGGCAATCGCCCGGCTCTTTCCATTTTGGTGTACACGGCACCTTGTAGGGGACGCACACTGGGCATCCCGCAGTACCAATTTCAGCTTCACATGCCATATTCCGGTACAGGTTTGGAACACAAGACACCCATGTATGCGTCCCACAGATGCATCCGTGGTTGCGGAACGCTGAGGACAGCGTCCCCTACATCAGTCTCCCATCATCCAACCACAAGCCCTCATATCCACACGCCCGTCCGATAGAAACAGCACACCCTCCGCCTCCAAAATCGCACAGCGCATCTCTGCAAAGTCACCGCCTGTGATCGACCCATCCGCCATCACAACCCGCTGCCAAGGTAGACCCTCCGGACAATTTCGCATCGCCCAGCCAACCTGCCTCGCACCGCGAGGAGTCCCCAGCAGACGCGCAATCTGCCCATAGGAGATCACCCGCCCACAGGGAATCTGCGCAACGATGGCATAGACTTGTTCCGAAAATCTGCTCATGACCCCTCCATCAACTCAGGTGGAAATATCGCAACCCCGCGTACAGATTTTCCGCGTTCATCTAAAAATTTCACCATCTTGCACGCCTCCGGCGCGTCAAAGGGGAAAGTAATCCCATGCTGTCCAATGGGCTCATAGCCAAAGCGAGGATAATAGTCCTCATGTCCGCACAGCACACAAAGAGAAAAGTCCAGCTCGTGTGCGGCTTCGTGTCCGGCTTCCATCAAAGCCGCCCCAATGCCTTTTCCTTGCAAATGCGGCAAAACAGACACCGGCCCCACACAAACTGCCGGTGTCTCTCCCACTGTCATTTCTGTAAACAGCACATGCCCTACAATCACACCGTCCAGTTCTGCCACAAGAGAAAGCTCCGGACGAAAACCCACTTTTTGACGAAGCTTATCTGGAAGTTCCTGCTCGTTTCCGTCTGCATGTTCCGTTCCGACAAACGCCGCTTCCGTCACTGCATAGATGGCAGCATAATCATCTGGCGTTTCAGCGCGAATCAAAATATCCACTTTATATATATTCCCCTTACGCACTCTTCGCAATCCGGTTTGACCGAATCCGCCAAACCGCCGCAGCCGCCCCGCCGAGTACCGCAAGTCCGGCGGCACCATATGCACCATATTTCGCAGCACGCCTACGTCTGCTTGTTTTCGTGTGCACAACATTGGTCGTTTCCGCTTCCTCTAAAAATGAATCTTTCATTTGACCAATGCAGTCCAAAAGTCTTTCTATGGCTTTGCGGTTCATAAAGCTACCCCCTCTTTCTCTAGATGTGCGCCCAGTTTCTTCCTCGCCCGAAAGAGCATCGATTTCACTTTGCTCTCACTCATATCAAAGCGTTCACAAATGCGCCGAATGTCTTCCCCATGGAAATATCGCAACACAAACACAATTCTGGCAGTTTGCTCCATCGTCTCCAAACAGGCGTTAATCGCCTCCGTTACAAGCTGAGATTCATAGGCTTCCTCCGGCATGGCGCTATTGCTTGCAGGAATGCAATCTTCTAATTCCCCAATGAGCATTTCCATCTTGCCGCCGCCCCGGCGCTGGGCGCTTTGCGCCTTCCACCTGTTCAAAGAAAGGTTACGCACAATCTTAGACAGATACGCGCCAAACATCGCCGGACGGCTAGGCGGAATCGCCACCCAGGTTCTATGTAAGGTATCGCTCACACATTCCTCCGCGTCTTGCATATTATGTAGGATATTTTGCGCCGTGCGAAGCATACGGGTCCCATATTTCTGCTGGGTCTCCCGTATTGCCTCTTCCCGCCGCGCGAAAAACAGGTCAAGAATTTCCTTGTCTTCCAACGATACCAGCTCCTATTTTGCTGCCTTATGGCATAGGGATATTACAATAGTTACAAAGCGATTATTTTCTCTCCCGCCGTAAGCGGGAGAGAAAATACAAAATCATAAGTTTGTAGCATTCCTATGGCTTCACAAATTGCAGTTGCGCCTTTTGGGGCTGCGTTCTATAACGTACATAGAATACCACGACAGACGCGATTTTTGCAAGTTCGATTAGGATTCCCATAATGTTCCAACGGAAATCGCCGTATAAAATGTTCAAAGGCGTTTGTGTGAGAAGCACAACCGCGGCATAAAACACAACTGTGATACGCACTGCGTGAACACCCGGCAGATACTGCCCAACCACAAAGCTCAAAGCCGCAATCATGCCGAGTGTGTGCAACCACCGAACTTCTGCCGGGGAATTGATAATCGCAAGGGTTCCGGCAACAAGGGCCACCACGATCATCACAAGCAAAAAGTTAATCCCAAACTCTTTGCTCTTAGGCGTATCTCTGGAGAATACCTGCCAAAACACCAAGTTGCGAATGGTGCTGTACGTCGCGGCAACAATCAGAGAAAGTTGCGTATCCATTCCAGTTGCAAGTCCCATAGAGACAAACATGGTCATCCAAAAAAAGCTGCCGACTCCTGTGGTCAAAAAGTATTTCGATTTGTCTTTGATTTGATAGGATGCAAATTCAAAGATGATGGTGATCACACCTAAGACTTGCGCGATGATAAACCATGTATTCATTATGCTACCACATCTTTCACATTTTTTAAAGTGTCATATTTTCTGCAATAGGCAAAACCCATCGCCCCAGGCCCCGCGTGTGTACCGATCGCAGCCCCTACATTTACTACGGGGATATCGATTTGAATACCCAACGCCCGCTCTGTATTCGCTTTGAATTGAACCGCATCTGCCTCACTCATGATGTGGGCAACACAGATGCTGATCTCATCTTTTACATCCGACAAGCTTTCAATGAGCCCCTCTTCAATCAATTGATAGGCACGCTTTTTCCCCCGCACACTATCCAACTGAGAGACCTCTCCGTTTACCACTTGCAAAATTGGACGCAGACCCAAAATGCCGCCGACCAAAGCCGTTGTCGGCCCCACTCTGCCGCCTCTTTTTAGATATTCCAGCGTATCTATTGTGATGTATATCCGCGTTGTCTCACGAACTTGCTCTGTAAGCGCTACGGCATCCTGTAAGGGATAGCCCGCGTCACGCATCCTTACAATCTCTCTCAAAATAAGCCCCTGCCCAACGGTCACGCTTTGGGAGTCTACCACGCAGATGCTGCGATTTGGATATTCATCCTTCACCATTTCAGCGGCAATCGTAGCACTGGAATACGAGCCGCTCAGCTTGGAAGAAATGGTCAAAACCAAAACATCATACCCCGCCTTCAGGTGCGGTGTATACACATCTATGTAGTCCTGCGGGCTGGGCTGAGCAGTCTTTGGATAGAGGTTCTTCTCCGCAATCAGACGTTTGAAATACTCGTCATTGCTGATATCTATTCCCTCTTTCAGATAGGTTTCCTGGTCAAAGGTAATGTAAAAAGGTACCACATCCACCTTGTGTTGTTTTGCTTCCTGTGTAGTGAAATCACTGCCGCCATCAGAGATAATTTGAAACATAAGCGCCTCCTTAGATTGGGCAATTGTTTTGCCTCTTATCTATTATAGACAACAAAAATTGGAGTTGGTTGCATGGGGGGTGAAAAAATATTGGAGATTTTTATTTCACTTATAAACAACAAAAAAGCCTGATTAAATCAGACTTCTTTGCGGGGTTCCTCAAATTGGGTTCGAGACAAACGCTTCGCTCTTTTTCTCAATCTTCTTAATTTTTTTCATTGTGTGAGCCATGCTCTCCTTTTCTTCTTTCAACCTTTTAGAATACCACTCATCAAACCATTTTGGAGAAAGCGTGAATACAAATGTCAATAATGACAGTGCGTATATTATACTTTGTACATAAATTCCATCAGGAACAGCTATATACGACCACGCAAATAACACAACCATCAGGGAACCACTGTTTAGAACTACTATTACATTTCCAGCTTTAAGTGTTAATTTGCACAGTCTTGATATGGTTTCCAGTTTGTTAAAATCGACTTGCAGCTTTTGTCTTATTTTTTTGAATTCTAGGTCAAGCTGTGTTTCTTTCAAATTGTGTTCCATGCTATAAATCATCTCAACAATCTCTTCGTAGTACTGTTTAAACTCTAAAAAACCCTCCGATTCCTTTATAACAATGCCCTTCAAGAATTCCATAAAGGATAGCACTAATGAAACTATTCCAACTTTAATGTACAGCCCTATAGGTAATAACTGGGGCGAGAAAAGCTGTATAAAAAATAAAATGAGATACACCACAATCATACACCGAAAAAATATACTGCTCCATCTTTTGTACATCCGCATTCTCCTTATCATCTTTAAGGATATTACTAGTATATCTTTTTTTGTCGGAAAATGCCAGTTTTCACACAAACGACAAAGAAGCCTGATCAAATCAGGCTTCTTTGCGTGGCTCCTCAAGTTGGACTCGAACCAACGACCCTGCGGTTAACAGCCGCATGCTCTACCGACTGAGCTATTGAGGAACGGTCGAGCACCCAATCCGGAGATCAGGTGCTTAATGTTGGCGTCGACTTATCTTTCCGGACCGTCTCCAGTCAAGTATTGTCAGCGCAAGTGAGCTTAACTACTGTGTTCGGAATGGGAACAGGTGGACCCTCACCGCTATAGACACCAACTTACTT
>Ga0131853_10007488_pt1 | contig 19784 bp, 40 predicted proteins | sample TergutLab28metaG_FD_92764 | JGI IMG/M metagenome (GOLD analysis project Ga0131853, IMG submission 92764) | Labiotermes labralis P1 segment gut microbial communities from Petit-Saut dam, French Guiana - Lab288 P1 (version 2) (version 2) | ecosystem: Host-associated > Arthropoda: Insects >... | reverse complement strand
GGAGGAGATAATGCACGGTCGCAACGGTCGAGAATACAGTCTGCCTGAACTGCCCCGCTTCTTGTAGATGGTTATTGACCCGAGACTCGTAAAATCTACGAGTTCTTTGATTGCATCTACGACGGCCACACGTGCAAGCCGTTTCGTGACGTCACCACCCTGAAAGGTATTACGCTAGCGGAAAGATATGAGCGACCCATGTCGCGTCTCGAGCGGATAACGCGAACGGGCTATCTGGTCAAATTCCAATGGGAATGTGATTTTGAAGATGCACGGATGCCCGAACTGCTCGCTTATCCCATAGTAAACAGAGTCCGTTGCGTACCCGTGCTCTCCTGTAGGGGGTCGAACCGAGGCCACAAGGCACGTGAGAATGAGACCATTCAATATGTCGACGTCATTAGCCTCTACCCGTACATATGCATGTATAAAAGTTCCCCGTAGGTCATCCGATCATTCACGTAGAGATAGTGCAAGGGAAAAGAAGCACGCCTATGTATGGATGGCCTGTTCAAATTTTCGATAGTTCCACCAGAGAAGTTATATCACCCCGTCCTCCATTTCAATTGTAATAATAAGCTCAGGTTTTGCCTGTGTAGAACGTGTGTCCTCACCTCCTCCTGAAGTAAGGAATGTGTGCATACCCGAGATGAGGATCGTGCTGCCACTGGTACGTGGGTAATGGACGAAGTATGATTGGCCGTTGAAAGAGAGTATAAGATACACGAAATAATGAGGTTTTCGAGTATCAGGTGACCCAATACAACCCCGAAACTGGCGAGGGCGGAAATTCCGTGGACTATGTAAAGACGTTTTTGAAACTGAGAGGGGAGGCTAATGGTTATCCCGGATGGGTTCAGAGTCCCGAAGGCGTTGATAGACACGTGGAATCGTTTTGGACGAGTGAAGGGATACGGCTGGAGAAGAAGCGATCAGGAATAACGCTGCCAAACGAGGTCTGGTCAAACTCTGTCTCAACTCCATGTGGGGGGAATTGGAGAGGAACGATCGGCCAATGATCTGAGTGATCACGGAACCGAAAAAATTTATGGGTTCCTAGCCACGCCCTGCGTAGAACCTCGCATATGCCAGCGATGACGTAATCTGCATCTCGTGGAAGTATGGTGCAGAGAAAGACGTGCCAAATCTGCGTCATACGAACGACGTTACAGATGCCTACGTCACCGTGAAGGCAAGAATCCATCTGTATCGCTATCTCGACCGGCTGCGATAGAACGCTATGTATTATGACACGAACTCGGTGATAAACATTCAGCCGAGGGACGAATCCCAACTGATTGAAACGGGGGACAAATTGGGGCACATGACCTCCGAGTTGCGCATCTCGTAAATCTTTTTGGAATTTGCGAGTGGTGGACCAAAGAACTACGCTCACATGGTGCTGACCGGGGACGGTCAACAAAGTAATTTGTGTAAGGTGAGGGGCACAACCTTGAATTACAATACGTCGAAAATGGTTAATTTCGAAGTCATTAGGGATATGATTTTGAGAGGGAACTATGGGGATGAACCCAGCGTTGTAAATGTACACACATAGAAAAAGATTAAGCGAAAGTGTGCAGGATGTGCAACCGTAGCAATTGTCACCGAATCAGAAGATAAAATATACAGAATTTCGTTTTTTAAAGACGGCGATTAGGTGAAAATACGTCTGTCCCGTTTGGTTATAAATAGGAGAGGGTGAGTAGGATCGTGTCATAGCTGACCATCACTGAATTATGATCTTAAATTCAAGCACCCGTTCTCGTGTATAGTGAGTGGACCTAGCGGTGCGGGCAATACTTCCTTCTGCTTACGTCTGCCACAGAATCTAGCGGCCCTCTCCACACAACGCGAATACGACATCGGTATAATCTGGTGTTACAGCGAGAAGACCGCTGTTCCGCCGCGTCAACAGTTGCCCTTACACACCACATATCACGAGGGCGTACCGAAGAATTTCGGTGGTGGTAGTAGCGGTTAACCATGTCTCGGATACTAGACGATCTGTTAAACGACGTTTATTCCAAGCAAGTGTGTGACATGTTTACGAGAGGCAGCTATCACAGAAATATCATCGTGATTTTGATTACCCAAAATCTATTTCATCAGGGCCGCTTCTGTAGAGATACATCGCTGAATGTCCATTATCTGGTCGTATTGAAAAACGTCAGAAATAAGAAGCAGTTTATAAACTTGGCACAAAATTTGTATAACGAATATAGTCTTGGTTTGTACAACGCCTACCTGGATGCGAAACAACGACCACACGGTTACTTAATGTACGATTTGACACAAGAAACGGATTACGGCCTGCAGTTTCGAACCAACATATCCCCGAAATAATATCCGCCTTTCGTCTACTCCGATATAGGCGATGAAACTTGACATCGAATTAACACGCCCTTCACGCGCTCAAGACAGCCGAACCGAGATTACGTAAAACCCTATTAAACTATTGTAACAATGAACACGCGAACTGCATAAGCGAGTGTCTGTTAAACGTCCTGAACGGTAATATACAACTGTCAGGTTTTAAAACGCGCAAGCTCTAAAAACATAAGGCCGCAACTCGCAAGGTCGCCGATAGGCGCGTGTCACACTCGGGCTTCATGCGTGTTATAGCACAGAAATTGGGATTTCTACTGCCCCTATTGGCACCATTCTGCCAACGACCGCCAGCCTAATATTTAGGTCCCCCGCACGTACATAATAAACACGTTACGTAAGATGTACCTTATCGCAGCCGATTACTACCATAGGGGGACAAACAACGCTGCTCTCTCTCTTCGCCTCGTCAGTGGAAGAAACGTACTAGTAGAGGAAGTAGCAGCAGACTTAAAAACCAAACACAACACCATCTGTGGGAAGAGTGAGTCAAGATGCGTCATAAGTTTCGCGAGGCCGATACCAGACTAAGACGCAGACAAAGGCTATCTCTGATTTTCTAATGCCCGACACGGCGACGTCAAATTCCAGCAGGGAGCTGCCCTCCTCCTCCCCTTCCTCACAACAAGAACTAGCCAAAGATTTGATAGTCCATACAGTTGAGGCGGCGAAAACGCCTCTACAAAAAATATAATGAAGAGGCGGCCCCCTTACCAATTCCTTCGACATGAAAGGAGATATTCTACGAGACCCCTAAACAAGGCTTTATTCCCGAAAACGGTGACGACCAGGATGACGTCACGGAGAGGGAGAAGGGGCACAGACTGAAGAAGAAAATTTCGGAACTGCAGCTAGTCCCCCGAGGGGCAGACGTTTTCCCTATACAAAATACAGTATCCGTAAGGATGGCAAGCAATTAGTGATAGGTGATTCCCCGATGTTTAGAGATCCCGATGACAATTTCACAATTAAGGGAAACACGTTCAGAGGGACGGAGGTGGTGTGGGAGCTATTGACGTTTAAGTTCTTCAATACGGAAGTTGTTAACAAAGGCTGATCTAAAGACGTATAAGAAAATATTGTTAATAAACAACGCCCATTTGAACAGATATCAGATTGGCGATAACATTAATATAACGCCAGAAAGAAATTTCGCGATGTCATCGCGCCCCTATTCGCGAAACCGAACGGACGGGGTGTCGAATCCGCGTTACGTCTTAAGTGGGTAAAGTAATAACGACAACTACTATTAGCAGATTATATTATGACCCGGCCAGACCGTCGGCCTCCTCGACCTTGCGAAAGGTTCTGTCGGCCACGGCGGCGGCGGCGACGGCGAAGAAGAATGGTAAACCCACGCCTAGAACAAAAAAGATGTCTGTCGAAGTCATCAGAGCCTGGTTAAAGGAACAGGATGCCAAAAACCTTCTTAGACAGGTGAGGAAGCGTTTCGGGCATTATCCCTATACAGTGACTAACGTGATGTATGTGTGGGAATGCGATCTATTGGATGTACAGTCCTATGCCAAATATAATGGTAAATAAAGATACATTCTTTCGTTAATAGATATATTCTCGAAATTTCTACATATGATCCCTATAAAGACATAGAGCGAGCCTTCCGTCGCCTCGGCGTTTCGGTCAATATTCGTTGACCCAAAATATTCGAAAAGCCGGCGCCGTCCAATATGGGTACGCACTGATAAGAGCAAGGAATTTCTAAATAAACATTTTTAGGACATGTTACAGGACGAGGGTGGGCATTCAGTTTCTGACGAGTAGGAACCCCGACCTGAAATGTGCTGTCTTGGAAAGTGTGCATCGCACGATTCGATAAAGGTACTACAAATATTTCACAAAAAATTACTTACAGATATATCGACGTTCTGCCTATATTTATCAAGGCCTACAATGACACGGTACACTCGACAACAGGCATGACGTCATCGCGAGGTACCGATTCGGAAGTGCTAGCGATATCAAAGAGAATGAAGGCTCAGAGGTGGGGGCGCCTTCGCGTCGCGAAAGCAGCATCGACGTTTCGGGTGGGGCAGCACGTCAGTAACAGCAAGGAGAAGATGCGGTGCGCCAAGGCTGTTGAACAGAATTTCAGCACCGAGATATCCAGGGTAGCGAAAGTAATAGGGAGGCGGCCGTGATTCGTCTACGAACTCGGGGATTTAAATGGCAGGCCTATAGACGGACAGTTTTATCGCGAGGTACTGACCCCCGTACGAATAAATGACCCGACCGCCTATAATGTAGATAAAATACTGGATATGAAGGTCAGACGAGGAATTCAAGAATACCTCATCCGCTGGCGAGGTTACAGTCAGGACTTAGACTCTTGTGTGACTGCAGCCAGCGTTAGAATATATGAGAAAACATGGCGACGAAGAAACACTTTTACGTCACTCTGTTCAGCAACGCCTCGCGCGAAATCTAGGAACAGAATACGCACGCCAATCTCACGGTGAAGATGGCTCCGCCCGTCGAAATGGGTTCGACCTCCAATTGGGAAGTGGGGGTTTGTGAAGTTTCGTGTTCCTCCTCGGCATCCATAGACGACGGCCCTACCCTACTATACTGTAACCTGATATCACCGAAATTTTTGAGCGACAGCACCGTTCGGATCAAGTGGTGGTTTGTCTACCCCCTTCAGCATCATCGTCATATCAGCACGACTTTCGAATCGTTTATTATGTGCCCCTCGAGCAGCGCAGAGGTCAGCACATCCGAATCGAGTTCCTGACGAAGGCTGCACATCCCCTTCGAGGACAGCACGACGCCCACAAAGTTGGTAATTCATTTCCGTAAAAATTTCAAGTGGTAATGTATAAAATTCGGAGTCGCCTTCTTGAATAGCACATTCATATTGATGAATCCATTAGTATTGTGCTACCTAAATCATGCTTGTCGCGGTCTTACACTCCGGGGATCGGTCCCGTCTACTCCGCTCCACACTACCTTCAGCGGCAACACGAGATCTGCAATTTTTCGGCATTATCTTCCGCTGGGTCCGCCCAATCCTGTGGAGCGGGAAAAATGCAGTGGGCGGCTATACGTTGCGTACCGGTGGCAAAAACCTGACCGATATCGCGGAACGCGACGACGTGAGTGCTGGAGATATCTTGTCCAAACACGTGAATATATTCGCCCAAAATTTGATAAGCAAACTGCGAGTTCGGGGCCCCAAACGCACCCGAGAGGCGGCAGTGAGAAGTAAGAAGAAGGGCCCCAGGGGGCCAAAGCCTCAAACGATCAAGCGTGCCCCAAGGGAAGTAATAAAAAGAGGCATCTTTTCCTAGTTTTACTTCAGTCACACTTCAGCAGTCGACATCATCATGTCTGCCATGGCGGAGATACCATCCGTTAGTACCGAGATTGACATCTTTGCGCACAGGACTATTCAGAAGTCTGTGCTCGGAACTATAGAGACCTTGTACAAACCAATCGCCCCCGTCGATCAGAATGATCTGGAATTTTTTATACCTGCCTTTAAAGATACGTACATTGATCTATAAATCGAACTAAACGTCGCAGGTATATTGATCTCGGCCTCGGGAAAGTACGTGGACTTTACAGACCACACGGGCGTCACAAATAATTTCATCCACTCCCTATTCAGTCAAAGTAACCTCACTCTCAATGGCGTCAACATCACGGAGGCGAGCGAGCATAACCATTATCGCTTCTATCTCGAGACTGTCATTACCTACGGCACAGAAACGGCAGTCACACGTCTCTGAAACGCGTACTGGTATGTCCACACTGGTGACATGCAGCCTAACGACCCCTCGGCCGACAATCTGAACGCCAACACAAACCGGGGATTCATCGCTCGATGGAACAGACTTACTGCGAGTAGAGAATCCAGCTTTTGGTCGATTACATAGTGACGTATGTAACGTGCCCCTATACATCCTGCCTGGTGTCAGGTTGCAGATCGGATTGACGAAAGTCCGACGGACCTTTTATGTGATTAAAAAGATTGTCGATTCAAAAATCGTCTACAAATTTTTGGATGCCCAAATACTGGTCAGAAGCGTCAGGCCGAACGCCGCCATATTGCCGGCTCACAATTCGACACTGAGCAAGGGGAGTCTCGCGCGCTATAACCTGACGTGAGTCGAGCATAAAACAATCACATTCTCGGCCGGATCAAAATCTCTGACTATAGACAACACCGTCCTAGGTCCCGTCCCAAAGTGTCTGTTGTTCACCATGGTTGAAAACACCGATGTTATTGGTTCGTTGGAAAGCAACGCATACAAATTTCAGCATTATGACATCAGTGATAATTCACTGTTTGTGAACGGTAAACAAACCCTAACGAGGGCCTAACTCTAGGCATGGATCATGAAAAGGCGTCCGCCATGAGCTACAGAACGCTTTTTGAGACGTCCGGCATACATCACTCGAAAACCGGACTGTATATAACACACGATATGTATATAAATGGCTATTTCATATTACTATTTGACCTCACACCTGATAGGGGCTGGTCGGAGGATCTTAAGTCCCACCCCGAGAACGGCAATATGAGAATAGAGTTGAAATTCAATAAACCGTTGACCGAGGCGATAACGTGCCTACTGAACCTAGAATTCGATAATTCATTCCTCGTAGAATTTGCGCGCCACTTCCCGACCGACATGTAATGGACAATGTGCAGATACTGTGAACACTGCGTGACGTCAGCTCATTCCTCGAAGTTTTACCCTCCGATCTCCTACCACAATCAATCGCGCAAACTTCCGCCATTGTCGTCATCACTGCCAAACCCCACACAGAGGTAGGTTCACAATGGCTAGCCGTGCACTTCCGAGCCAAATTTTCGAATGCCTACTACTTTGATTCATATAGCATCGTACCGTCCTACCCTACGTCCAGACGTTAATTAAACGGAATTTTACGACCTGGGACTATAAGAGTTAACAGGTGCAAGGCCTGACGACTGACGTCTGCGACAAGTACTGCTGTCTATTTGCCCTCTACATGGATCGGGCTACACTCCGAAACAATTCACCTCGCTCTTCGTTGCCTCCAAAAAACGCAGACCGGCAGGAAGAGCGGCAGTTCACTACCGAATTCGGGGCCCAGATGTCGCGTGGCGGTTGGGTTCAATGTTGCCTATAAAAAGGTAGCTACTTTGCCGATTCTGATTATCCCTAATCTAACATGAATGAAGGGCGGGAGGTATTGATTGATTACGAGTTTTTGCGGGGACGGCAGAATGAGTTTGTCGTCAGCGACGCGGCGTCCGAGAAATTCCGTTTCAGAAGCTCCATAATAGGGGATCATGCCTCGTTCGAGAAGGACCTACATTGGACCGACGGACATATTAAATATAGAGAAATACACACGGTCATTAAAAAAGCCGTAGCCGGTTTCGCGCACCTCTAAGCCTACGGCGTCTCTAAGTGTCCATTCCTCGCCGGACTGACGGGACGACCGATCCATAACCTAGAAGATCTCGAGTGCCCTCTCCCGCTTATTTCAATCACCGCCACTGGGGTACATTGCCATGTCACAAGTTTCCTAGTTTCTCTTGCGCAACGAAAACCGCGCATTCTCTCTACGATTGGTTAATGTACTAACTGCAGAAGAAACATTGTGTCCAATGTCCAAATTACATGACACGTCATAATGCCGAATTTGTTGCAGCCTTTTAAAACACCGATCGAGCATGCCCCACATCAGTCTGCTCCCTGCTGCTGTGATGGCAAATAGTCGACAACGTGCTGCGAAGAGAAAGCGTGCCCTGGAACAGCCGCTGCTGCCCGACGCCTCGTCCGACACCTGTGAATAATGGCCCGTAAGTCCCGTAATCGATCCCCTGAGATTGCTGCTGAGGCGCCTGTTCTTCATCAACTCGGACAGGACCAAGTACGTGTCTGTCGGTTTCTACCCTGTACGTGACTATCAGCCACCGGTGGAATTCGGCGCCATGCTTAGGGGAGAGTCAAAATACATTTTTCTCAAAGACGGGCATATCGACACGATGGTGGGCTCTCTACCCAAGATGCTCGTTTCAATCTGCAATGGAGGAGGGACCGGGGCGGCGGTGGCTGTATGATGCGAAAGCGGTTACTTCCGCCTATCACCGCCGAAAAACTACGGATCGGCAAGACTGTATTTCGGCACGCAATATATAAGCCTAACGTTACTGGACCTGTCATATTTTACCCGAATATTTCATATCGTACAACAACAATTGCGCGACTACACACTCGCTTTGCCTGAAGTACTGTCTAACGTGACATCGTCCTTAACTTCAGTGACGTGTGTCGAAACTGTGCCTAAGGCCAGTAACTTCATAGACTACAGTCATCTGTTCGAGGAAGTCGTGACAGCTGTATAAATCTATGTATCACTACTGCTTAACTGTATAAATGCCCAATTTAACTGAATAGTGTTTTCTTGGGATCATTGTATATATTAATAAAAAACATTCGCTGCATCTAATTGTTTGTTTCTTCTTCTCGACACAGCCCTGCGGACCATCTTCTTCACAAAGGAGCAGCAGCAGCAGCAACCACAGGCACGGGTGCAGCAGCAACGACCGCCTAGGTGAAGGCGTGCATTAATTGTCTCTCTCAAGGTGTTACGCACATGTTCCAGGATGATGATGATCTCGGGAATGCAAGTGCGTCACATCACTTAGGTTCACATACAGACCTGTGTTTGAGGTGCCCTTCTTATGGTTGCTGAATACAAGGGGGTAGAGGAGAATTGTTCAGCACATGCATTAATAATGGTGATTGTGACGTACCTTCCGGCCTTGCCGATCCGTCTTTAATTCGAATCATTATCTACTCACGCGATTGCTATTATTAACGCGGGATGTATCAATTTTCCTCTTCCCCCCTGGCATTCGGTATCCTTAAGTAGAAGCGATGTTTCGCAAGCACATTCGTGATGATCATGCTGGAAACTGTGCGCTGCCTTTTAACTTTAACTCATTGCAATGAGGTTTCACGTACAAACTTCACCTACCTCCAACACGCTTCGTCTTCACAGCTTCTAACACACACAAACCTCCTATCTTCACACTAGCAGCTTCCTTCCTTCTTCTTTCCCGATGAACACAGGTGCCCACCACAACAATGTTATGATGGGGTGGGATTAAGTTTTATACAGACACATAGGCGCCTGTTCTCCTTCCCTCAATTGACATATCCAAGACCCTCTTAGGTCTATGTTGCGTAAGTGGCTTTAAACATAGATGTCTGCGTCAGCTTGTGATATCACCTACGTACCTGTAGGTCGACAGGTGTACGTGACTTGCTGCTATGGCAGAGAAAGTCACGCTTATGCGCGTGTTCAATTACACTTAGATAGCTGGAGCGACTGTTAAAGTGAACATCAAGTTCTTGCACGTGACATATTGCACTTTTGAGACCGCTGCGCAAGCAACAATTTTTCACCGACAACCGATGCTTTGCAGTGTTCACGTACTGAGTACAGGGGTGACCGACACACATACCTTCCTCCTCTTGACATATATATATATACCAACATTTTTTCCCTAACCGCGCGCGAAATTTGACATGCCACAGTTTGGGAAAACTTAAATTTTTATATTTTCATACGGTCCATCACGTCGACTTTCGGACTTACCATGCATTCAAATTTGATTTCATTCAATTTTACTACCAATTCTGACGGTATGAAAATAACGTTTCCTTCAATCACGCATTAGAAGCACGCGGGCCTTCTCGCTTCTCCTCACAGCACACATACGTTTCGGTACGTCAGGGTCACCATGGCCCTGTACCAATCCACAAGGCGACACGCTCGCCATATTGTACGTTTCACTTCAAACTTAGCAGCACCGCCACCCAAACACGTTAGCCCTCTGGAGCCGCCCACACATCACGACATCTCAGGGCCAATCTTTAGACGTAACCAATCTGTCCGGTTGCACGTCAACTGGCACCAATCTGTCCGGCGGCGGGCGGGCTTGGGAAAGGGTTTTGGGAGGGCGCACCAATACCACGCTATAAGGGAGCTCCGAAGCTCAAGAAAAAGTAGTGCCTGGACCGATATTAGTATATCCCTGCATTACACCCAGAGCTATACGCACACATGGCGTGACAATGCTGCACGGCGGCTGCCACACCCTGATAAAGTCGAACGCTGCTTCTTTTTTACTACTATGCTAAAGAAAGAGTAGGGCCTGAACCGAACTTACGACTTTCTTGCACCGGGCCAATGGACCAAAGCCGGAAGGTTGGTGCCACACACAGATAAAGTCAAACGCCGATATTTAAATAATATGCTTAAAAAGAGTAGTGCCTGGACTATACTTAGGATCTTCCTGAACTGGTTCAGGGGACCAAGGTGGACGGCGACTAACCCACCATGATAAAGCCGAAAACCAGTACTGTTTAATAATTAGCTAAAGAATGAAAATTGCCTGGACCTTACGTAGGAACTTCTTGCACCGGTTCTGGGGACCCAAGCTGGACGGCGGGCGCACAAATTTATAAAATACCTTTGGACAAATGGCGATTGCCGATCCTATTTAAATAATATATACAGTAAGTGTAGTTCCAGGACCGCACTTACGTCATTTTTGCGCTACGACACTCAAGTAGGACGGCGGCTACCCCAAATTAATTAAATTACCTCGGTTAAATATAAAAGTCCAAATGCCAATGCTATTCAATATTATGCTAAAGAACGAGTGGTGCCTCTAACAAACATCGGACATTCTCGCACTGGGGCCCGGGGGAGCCGCGATACCTAACTGCACGGAGGCTCCTGATTCTTTTAATACAGTGCTAAAAAAGAGTAGTGCATGGAAAGCACTTAGGTTCTTCCTACACTACACGGGACTCTGGGATCAGCGTAGGGTTGGGAACGGCGGGACCACAACACAATACTGAACGGGGCACTTTCAATTTACAAGTCTGGAAGCCATTCACAAATTTGAAACACAGATTATCCTTACATTCAACTCAGGTCACTTTATTTTACACAATAAGTGGACTAACAACACCGACCTTATTACTACCAAATTCAAACACCACAAATACACACCAAATGTACGAACCAACACAAACACAAACCACCGCACTCAAAAAGCACAAACACAAATACACAACACACACAAACATCCCAACTCACACATACACATCACACACACACCACAAAGCGACATATTAAACAGCACACACAAGCAAAATAAACACACACCAAACACACTACACAAAAACAAAACAAAACACTTTTCACGCAACACAATAACACACTACACTAACAAAACACATACAACAATCACGCAGAGTCACAAATAAGCACACACACACCTAAACGCGCACAAACACACCACACATACACCCCATACAAACACACCACACATATTGCAAAACACAACGAACACACACACAAACTATAAACAACACAACAAATAAACACAAAACAAGAAAACAAAAACACACAAATAAAACACATTAAAAAAACACACACACAAACACACACAAAGGAAACAATATCCCCTCACAAACAAACCACAACCCACAAACACATCAAAACAAAACACACACAAACCACACCCACACAAACAAACACACCGCACAACAAAAAACACGCACAAAAAACATACAAACAACACACACACAGACACAAAACAAAGACACACGCCAATACACGCACCAAAAATACACAAAAAACCAACAAAAATATACACAAAAAAACACGCAAACACACAACAACATATACTACTGATATCCCACACAAACACAAACACAACACACACACTCCTACATACACAATCCACGCTAAAACAAAGACACACAACACGAACACAAACACAAACACAAACACACAACACACATGAAACTCAAAAAACGCACACACACATCAACACATAAATAGAGACACACATCCACAAACTGAACACAAACAAAGCACACACACATATCCACTAGCACCCCTAACATACAGACACAATCCACAAAACACAACAGCAAAAACACATAAACACACATGTAAACCACAAAAATCCCACAGACACAAACACAAACACCACACACACCTACATATCCACACACACAAACAACATAGACACACATCACAGAGCAACCACACACACACACACACACACACACAACGTAAGTATGCAAAATACACACGCAAACGCGCCACACACACACAATCAACAAACATTACACACAGCACACACAACACACACACTCGTACAGACAAACACAGGCACCACACACACACACACACACACAACAACAAAAGAAAAGAATCAAACCACACACAAATAAACAAAAACCTCAAACACTCAACACACTTACACATAAAAACCACACAAACATACAACAACCCACAAAGCAATATAAAAAAACACACCCACCAAATTCACATAAACACACCACAAAAATCCGCACTCACACAAACCACACAAGAACACAATTTACACAAACACACATTCACACATACACACCTCAAAATATCCTACCAACAAACACACTCACACACACCCACAAAAACCAACAAAATATACAACTCAAAATATACACACAATACATACAATCACCGCGTTCACAAAAATAAAAGAACAACCGACACACACACCACAAATTCACAATACCATTAAAAAAACATAAATCACACACATTTACAGAAACACAAATGCAAACGAAACAAACGCCACGAACACACAAACACACACAATACACAAACCAAAACCACACACAAAACACATCCAAAAATATCACGCAAAACACAACCACACATAAAAGAAGCACGCAGTAACATACACAGCACACTTAAACACAAAAAACACCAAAATAATCTAAAACACAAACACAAGAAAACGCACTACACAATCACAAAACATACACACACAAGCCACCACACTAACCACGCAAACAGAAAATAAACCCCACACACATATATATAAAAATCACATACCACAACCCAGAGACACACAAACACACACCACAGCCAATACACACACACAACACATACACCAAAAAACCACAAACACAAAACACACACAACACACCACACATCCAAACCACCCAAACACGACACACCACGCATAAAAAGTAAATAAACCTTCACACAGACACAAATACGCAGACACACCCAACCACACACACACACATACAAACAATCCCACCGACACGCAATCATCCACACAAAACACACACTGCACAACACACTCCAAAATAACAAACCACACGCAAACAACACACACACAGAAATTATAAGAAACAAATTAAACGTATACAAAAAACGAACACAGCAACACAAACACAAATACATACAAACCACACACACACATCACAAAATCACCACACATAACAATCACACACACAAAGACACTCAAAGAAACGCACATCACACACACAAACAAGCACACACAAATACACAAACACACACACAAAATCCGCAAACACAGACACATTCACACACAAAACACGCACACGTCACTCACATCCACGAAAACACAAAACACAAACACACAGCCACACACACGACACAACAATCTTTCATATACACTACAAAAACAGAACACCCTACGCACGCCCGAACATCCACACTCAAAAAACATATCAACAACTAAAGTCGCAAAATCACAAAGACCCAAAACATTCCCTACCACAAATACATACACAACAAACGTAAGCAAAATATAACCCACACACAACCCCCACACATACACCGAAACACAAAAAAGCACAGAATCACAAACGCACAACACAACACAACCACAAACACACACACACACCACACACAATCACACACAAAAATCATACACACAACACACACACAACCACACCCCAAAAAACACACGCAACAAACACATACACTCCACGCATCACTCACCGCACACATACACACGAAACACCACACACCTCACACACAAAATACACATAGACAAACACAAGCAAACAAACACCAAAACCCAACCGCACCACTCACACACATTAAAAACTCTCAAACATACCGCACACAAACAATAAAACAAAGACTGACAAACAGGTACCACAAACACACACACACACCACACAACGAGCACACACACAACCACAATCACCATTCACACACAACCTCACACATAAATACAAACACACACAAAACACACACACCCACACACGCACACCAAACACACTCTTACACATAAAAACCACACACACTTCAAACACACACACAAATATCACACAGTCGCACACACCACACACATTCGCAAACGCCTCAAACACAATTATACACCAACACAGCCTCATTCACACACAACCCAACACACATACACACTCAAAGCTCACACAATATACACGATAATTTGACAAAGGCAAAAAAAAACCCCAAACAAAAAAAACTCAGACTCAAATCCGTACAGAAGCACACCACCGAACACACTAACCACAAACACCCACAACTACCCACATCCACATACAACACACAAAAACACACACAGCAAAACACCTTCAACAGACACAATAAACACAACCACAAATAATCACACACACAAATTCAAAACACATATGCATACAAAATATTCCACAAAGCACAAAAGCACCGTCCACACATACACACACTACGAACCACACAAACGAACCACACACATTAGAATAAAACGTAAACCTAAAAGAAACACAAACACACACAACTATTTGCTCTACATATTCACACCAAACAATAGCACCCAAACACACATACAAGACGCACAACAAACACACACAAAAACACACTCACCCACACAAAACCACACACTACACAAGCAAACCACAAAACACAAACAAACAAGCCACATTCTAAACACAAACACCCACACACAAAACACAAACACAACATATACCAAAAACAGACACATCACACAACACAAACCACACACACAAACACCATACACATATCACACACACGCGCAAAACATACACAAAATTTCACAAAACCACACCTCAAACCCACACAAAACACAAACAAACAACACAAACTCATAAATATCACACAATCAAACATACAACAAACACAAATCGCACAACCAAAATCAACACACCTCAAACACTGCACACACAGACAACACACACACTCACAAAATCTTACAAACCAATAGAGAACACAAACACATCAATTTCACAGAAAAACCAAACACACACACACACAATTCGCCTCACACACACATCACACAAATTCACTCACAACACCCACACACACAAACACACACCCATAACATATCCACAATCAGACACACACACACACACAACACTCAAATACACACAACACACACCCACACAAACAGACACACAAAAACAACACACACTCAGCTCACAAGATCACACACACATACACAAACACAACACAAATTTACTCATTCACAAACAGACAACCATACACACCACAAAATCACCAACACACACACACACACACACACAAAAAAACACACAACACACACGCACCAGAAAATCGCACCCAAAACTATACACACCACAAATAAAAACACACGTCCACATACACACACCGCATATAAACCCCAAATTACACCACACCCTCACACGTACACGCACAAATACCACAAATTCATCCACACACACAGACACACTTCTACCAAACGCCAAACACACACACATAAACAAAACAGACACACACATTTAAAAAAACTTAAACACACTCACACAAACACCACACACAACGCAACAGAACACAAAAAACATACACACAAAACTCACACACACGCACACAAACACACCATAAAATTCACACACAAAAACGCAAAAACACTCACCCAAAAGCACCACAATTACATACGTCACCCTCACTCTCAAACACCCACAAACAACATCACACCAAACACCACCACACACATATACACAATCACATTAAAAAGCAAACATCACAAACCACATCCACAAATACCACAAACCACTCACACACAAACATAACACGCACACATATACCACTCACACACAACACACACACACACATCGCACATCCCGCGCGTACACACACCACGCAAACACCTCACACACCATACACACACACAAATACCACACAAACCACACAAGAACACAAATACGCAAAACACACCTACCTAATTTAAAACTACTCACGTATTTCACACGCACACACCCTGATTAGCACAACCCAAATACACACTGGAAATCATAACCACCCACACACACACACACATAACACACACAAACCATTCACACATACCACACATACAAAACTCTCCCACATTCAAGAACACACTAAATACCACACACACCACACACATACACACATCGCAAAAGCACCACACGCACCACCCACACACAGAAAGACAGACACAGCCGCACACACCAAACGCACAACCACACACAAATAAACATACCCAAACCAAACTTCCTCACTCAGACACTCAACACACACTACAAACAGAAAACGCAATCTTCACAATCAAACACACACAAACTCACTAACAGAACAAACACAACAAACCACACACACCTCCCCCACACACACACACTCACAACACACACAACACCCACACCACACACACAAATTATACACATTCCAACACAATCCCCACACAAATGTACACACATAAATATACACTCACACATACCACACATCACAAACACCCACATCACACACACCCAAACTCACACACTCACATATAGAAACACCACACATACACAACCGCACAGCCCACCATCCACACACACACACACGCACACACCACATATAAAACACAGACACATAATAAAACACACACCAAAGCACATGCACCACACCCACACTCAACAAAACACACACCACACACATACACTCAACACATCACACTACTCACACACCACACACACACACACACACACACACAAGCATTCCCACCACACGCACGCCATCCCTAACAACCACACATACACACATACGACACACACACCACAAACACACACACACCAAACCTCACACCACACCCACACACAAACGCATCCAAACACACCACACACAACCACACTTACGAATATATACACACACCCACACACACATCCGCGCACACACACACAAAAACCACACACCCACACACACACAAAAAACACAACCACAAACACACAAACACAACCACACGCACCACACACACACCTTCCCACACACCAAGGAAACTACAAAACACACACACACACACACTCCCCCAAACGTACGCACTCTCAGCACACACAATACACAGGCACACTACACAGATCGAAACACACCCCCACACATACAAATACATACACACACAACCGTACACACACAACACCCACACACAACACACCCACACCCACACACACCACACAAACATATCACTTTAAACACAAAACTCACCTCACACACACACACCACACACACACACGCGCGCACAGACAAGCCACACACACACATAACTAACCTCACTCACACCACACACATGCACACACCTCACACACGGACACAGACACACGCACACTCACACACACACACACACACCACAACCCACACACACTCACACACACATCTCACCTCACACACAAACCACACACACTCCCCACACACATACCACACGCACACACTCAATGATACACTCCACACGCACCCACAAACACACCCAACACACCTCAGAAACACACCACACATACACACACACACACAAACCCACACACTCATTACACACACACACAGACACACACACACAGAAACTTGGCTGTTGTTACCGAACCAATTTCACCTTATTATTGTCAATTTTCAGTGCAAATATTCCTGCGATATAGCGTGTGATATTTTTAATATTTTCCCCTTTTTCTAAATTTTTTTCTTTTTTATGTGCGTTTTACTAGTGTATCAGTAAACTTTTGAAAGTACGGTGTAAGTGATATACATCGGTATTGTTTCGGCCAGTATTTCACAACCGTGACCCGGTAAATTCTTTTTTCATAAGACCTTGTCACTCTCCCTACTAATTTACTCGTTAATACCGTTCCATTATTTTTATGTTCATACACTTATCCAACATATATATTCATAATTAATTGCAACATAATCATAAAGTGTATTATTACATTTATGTATACGATATGGTGTGTTGACAAATATAAAATTACTTTTAAATTATTTATCAATCATTGGACTAATGAATTTCTGTAACACATTTTAGTTTCTTCAATCCAACATTTTTCCTGAGTTTTTGGATATATTCACGATTATTTTTCTCCTCAGAATATTTCCACTATAGAACATTTATCCATGACATTTGTTTAGTAAACTAAAGTGATAAATTCCAAGAGAACTCCTCGCGGTCCATTACATATGATGCCAGGCACAGGTACCGGGCCGCGGCCCGGCGATTTGGAAACACCGGAATAGTCGACAGCTATCATAGGAAAAATGGTAGCTCTGAATGTATAATTCCTCTTTAGAAATTAAATGAGTAACATTAACAATAATAGGCCAAACACGATATATATCTTATGGTATTCAATTTTACCCAGTAAGGAAGCAAGTTCTGGGATACAATTATTTTAGGTCACCAGTATATAGAACGGCCGTTCCCGAAGTCCGCATTATCTGAAGTGCCGGTCTGAGTCCGCTCGCTTGCTGGGATTGCGGTTTCGAATCCCGCCGCGGGCATTCATGCCTGTCTCTTTTGTTTTGTGATGTCTGGGAAAGAGTCTCTGCGACTAGCCGATTCCTCTTACAGGTATGTCCTACCGACTGCTGTGTGTCTGAGTGTGACTTCGGAACCTCAACTATGAGGAAGCCTTGGCCCACTGGGAGAGGGGGGTGGGAGTTTTTTCGTGCCGAGCAACGAAATTAAAGTGTTTTATTTCCCGCACGTGTTTAAAGATAGTGATGTGTCTTATGTTTAACTATTTATAGAAACGTAAATGTTTCTGTAAATTTCAGCGTGTTTCAGATTATTCCACTGTTTATGACCATAATTGGCTGAAATACTCCTAAGGAAGGTCCTTTCAGATTGGGAGGAAGGCTACAGCAATCCACGCTTCCTTATCAAACAATACATCAGATGATTTTGCCTTCAAATCATCACTTCACACAATTGGTTGTCTCAGCAGAGCACATAAGGCTTCACCATGCTGGGCCACAACTCCTAATAGCATCTCTACGAGAGATATATGGGATTCCAAAAATAAGAAACTTGCTGACAACATTCATCAGTGCCTAACCTGTTATGGTTTCAAGGCAAAAGCAACAAAACAGCTCATGGGTGAGCTGCCATCAAAACGAGTACAATCTTCGAGGCCATTCCTCACTACAGGCGTGGACTATGCTGGACCAATATCACTCAGATTGGACCACCACGTAGCAAAACCATAACAAAGGGTTACATTGCTATATTTGTCTGCTTCGTGACTAAGGCTGTTCACATTGAAGTAGTCACAAGCTTATCCACAGAAGCATTTCTTGCTGCCCTG
>Ga0131853_10007487_pt1 | contig 19785 bp, 10 predicted proteins | sample TergutLab28metaG_FD_92764 | JGI IMG/M metagenome (GOLD analysis project Ga0131853, IMG submission 92764) | Labiotermes labralis P1 segment gut microbial communities from Petit-Saut dam, French Guiana - Lab288 P1 (version 2) (version 2) | ecosystem: Host-associated > Arthropoda: Insects >... | reverse complement strand
TCGTTGCGCCGGCACCGAACGCCATCAGCAACTCGAGAATCGACGCGTCGAAGCTCGGCGACGCGAAATGCAGAGTCCGCGAGCCAGGTTCGACGCCGTACCGCTCCACCTGCTCGGCCGCGAACGCCGCCAGACCGGTGTGCGTGACCACGACGCCCTTCGGGACGCCCGTCGAGCCCGACGTGTAGATCACGTACGCCGGATCGGTGACGCGCAGCGGGCGCACCCGATCGGTGTTCGCCAGCCGCACGGGCGACTGCTCGTCCGCCGCGGCCGACACCGCCGCGTCGTCGAGGACCAGCCACGGAATGCCGTCCGGCAGGCCCGCGGCATGCTCGGACAGCGTCACGCCCAGCAGCGCACCGGAATCCGAAACCATGTGCGCCACACGGTCACCCGGGTAGTTCGGGTCCACCGGCACGAACGCGGCACCGGACTTGGCGACCGCCCACGCCGCGGTCACGGAGGCGACGGACCGGGTGAGCGCCACCGCGACGACGTCCTCGGGGCCGGCGCCGCGGGAGACCAGCAGTCGCGCCAGACGCGTGGACCGCTCGTCGAGCTCGCGGTAGGTGACCTCCTCGGTCCCGGAGATCAGCGCCACCGCCTCGGGATCGGCGTCCGCCGCCGTGGCCAGGAGATCGGCCAGCAGCATCGGCTCCGGGACGGCGGGACCGACCGGGCCGGTCAGCTGCGCGGTCTCGGCGGTCGCGAGCAGGTCGATGTCACCGACGATCACCTCGGGCGCGGCGATCACGGCGTCGAGCATGCGGAGGAAGCGGTCGGTGAACGCGCGGACGGTCGATTCGTCGAACAGATCCGTCGCGTAGGTGAACTCGCCCGTCATGCCCGCGGCCAGACCGTCCTCGCCGATGGTCTCGCGGAACGTGAACTGCAGATCGAACTTCGCGACCGCGGCGTCGAGGTCGACCTTGTCGATCGTGAGGCCGTGCAGGTCGAGGTGGGTCGCGCCGAGGTTCTCGAACGAGAGCATCACCTGGACCAGCGGATGCCGCGCCGTCGACCGCGCCGGGTTGAGGATCTCGACGAGCCGCTCGAACGGGATGTCCGAGTGCGCGAACGCCCCGAGCGCCACGTCCCGGGCGTGCGCGAGCACATCGGCGAACCGCGCCTTCGGCTCGACCTCGGTCCGCAGCACCAGGGTGTTGACGAACATGCCGACGAGGTTGTCGAGCGCCTGCTCGCCGCGGCCGGCGACCGGGGTGCCGATCGCGATGTCGCGGGTGCCTGCGAGCCGCGACAGCAGCACCGACAGCGCGGCGTGGACGACCATGAACAGCGACGCGCCCCGCGTGTGCGCCAGGTCGACGAGCGCCCGGTGGACGTGCGCCGAGACCTCGAACTCGACGTGCTCGCCGCGGAACGACTGCCGCGCCGGCCGCGGCCGGTCGGTGGGCAGATCCAACTGGTCGGCAAGGCCGTCGAGGTGCTCGGTCCAGTAGCGGGCCTGGCTCGAGATCACCGAGTTCGGGTCGTCCTCGGCGCCGAGGATCTCCCGCTGCCACAGCGCGTAGTCCGCGTACTGCACCGGCAGCGGACTCCACGCGGGCTGATCCCACTGGGTCCGGGCAGCGTAGGCGGTCATGATGTCGCGCGCCATCGGGCCCATCGACCAACCGTCGGCGCTGATGTGGTGCACCACGATCGCCAGCACGTGCTCGGTGGGTTCGAGGCGGAACAGTTCGGCCCGCACCGGCGCCTCGGCCGTGACGTCGAATCCGCGTCCCGCGAGCGCGAGGGCAGCGGACCGGAATCCTTCGCGGGACACGTCGCGGGGCGACAGGTTGGGCACGCACTGGACGGCGTCGAGCACCACCTGGTGCGGCCCGTCCGGCGAATCGGGGAACACCGAGCGCAGCGACTCGTGCCGGTCCAGGACGTCCATGATCGCGACCTGGAGGCCACTGATGTCCAGGGCACCGGACAGGCGGAGCGCGAAAGCCAGGTTGTACGTGGGCGATTCGGGATCGAGACGGTTGAGGAACCACATCCGCTGCTGCGCGAGCGACAGCGGGACGCGGGCCGGTCGGGGTCCGGCGACGAGTTCCTTGCGGGCGCCGGCGCCCGCGTGCTGCTCGACGCGGGCCGCGAGCGCGGCGACCGTGGAGACCTCGAACAGCACCCGCACGGGAATCCGGGTGTCGAGCGCCGCGCCCAGGCGCGACATCACCTGCGTCGCGATCAGCGAGTTGCCGCCGAGCGCGAAGAAGTCGTCGTCCAGGCCCACCCGGTCGACGCCGAGGACGTCGGCGAACACGTCGGCGACGATCTCCTCGATCGGTGTCGTGGGCGCCCGGAACTCGCGGGCCTCGAACACGGGCGCCGGCAGCGCCGCGCGGTCGAGCTTGCCGACCGGTGTGAGCGGCACCTCGTCGAGCACGACGATCGACGCGGGCACCATGTACGACGGCAGCAGCGACGCAACGTGTTCCGACACCGCCGCGACGTCGACGCCGTCGGTCGCCGAGATGTACGACACGAGCGCGATCTGGTCCGACGGCAGGCGGTGGCCGACCGTGGCCGCGAAGGACACGCCGGGGTGGTCGGTGAGGGCCGCGTCGATCTCGCCGAGTTCGATGCGGAAGCCGCGGACCTTGACCTGGAAGTCGGAGCGGCCGACGTACTCGATGGCGTGATCCGCTGTGACATCCCCCGTCGCTTCGCTCGTCTCTGTGACATCCCCCGTCGCTTCGCTCGCCCCTGTCCAGCGGACGACGTCGCCGGTGCGGTACATCCGCTCGCCCGGCTCGCCGAACGGGCTCGCGACGAACCGGTCCGCGGTGAGCCCGGGACGGTCCACGTAGCCGCGGGCGAGCGCACCACCGGTCAGGTACAGCTCGCCGGCGACGCCCGCCGGAACGGGCCGCAGCCGCGTGTCGAGGATCAGGGCGCCGACGCCGGGCACCGGGCCGCCGATGGTGATCGGCTGCCCGTCGAACAGCTCGGCGCGGGTGGAGACGATGGTGGTCTCGGTGGGTCCGTAGGCGTTGAAGAACTGCCGGCCGGGGGCCCAGCGTCCCACCAGTTCCGTGGTGGACGCGTCGCCGCCCACCGACACGACGCGCAGGTCGTCCAGGCCGTGCGGGTTGATCGATCCGAGCACGGCCGGGGTGATGACGGCGTGCGTCACGCGCTGCTCGGCGAGCAGCGAATGCAGTTCCGTGCCACCGAGAATCGTCGGCGGAACCACCACCAGCTCGGCGCCCGCGGACGCGGCGAGTGTCCACTCGAGCACCGACGGGTCGAAGCTGGCCGAACAGATGTGGAGCACCCGGTCGTCGGAGCCGACGCGGTACAACTGCCGGGTCCGGTCCACCAGGCCGGCGAGGCCGCGGTGCGTGACCGCGACGCCCTTGGGCCGGCCGGTCGATCCGGACGTGTAGATCACGTACGCGACGTGGTCGAGGTGCAGCGCCGCCGTCCGGTCGGTGTCCCGGACCGGGTCGGACGCGCGATCGCGCGCCGCCGACTCGAGCGCGTCGAGCGCGTGCCACCGGGTCGCCTGCGGGAGGTCCGCCAGATCCGCCGCGGACGTGATGCCGAGCACCGCACCCGAGTCCGAGAGCATGTGCGCGATCCGGTCGGCCGGGTAGGTCGGGTCGACGGGCACGTACGCGGCGCCGGTCTTGGCGACCGCCCACACGCCCAGCACCATCTCCCACGACCTCGGGAAGCCGAGCGCCACAACAGATTCGGGTCCGACGCCGGCAGCGATCAGCTCGCGCGCCAGTCGGCTCGACCGGTCGTCGAGCTCGCGGTAGCTCAGCACCGTGCCCTCGCAGCCGACCGCGGCCGCGTCGCGATCGACCGCGACACCGTCGGTGAGGATGTCGACCAGCAGGCGCTCCCGCTCGACCGGGTCGCCGTGGACACCGGTCAGCAGCTCGACCTCGCCGGCGCCCAGGATCTCGATGTCGCCGACCGGCGCCGCCGCATCCGCGACGACGGCGTCGAGGATGCGCACGAAACGGTCCGCGAACGACGCGACCGTCGACTCGTCGAACAGGTCGGTGGCGTACTCGAACACCGCCGCCACCTCGGCCGGTGCGCCGGAGTCGTCGAACGCTTCCGAGATCTGCAACTGGAGATCGAACTTCGCGATCGGCACGTCCAGTTCGGCCGCGCCGGCGCGGACGCCCGCGAAGCTCAGATCCCGGACGCCGGTCACCTCGGCCGACAGCATGGCCTGGAACAGCGGGTGGCGGGCGGGCGAGCGCGTCGGCTCGAGCGCCTCGACCAGCCACTCGAACGGGACGTCCGCGTTGCCGTACGCCTCGAGGTCGGACTCCTTGACCTCGCCCAGCAGGTCCGCGAACGAGATCGCCGGATCCACCTGCGTGCGCAGCACGAGCGTGTTGACGAACATGCCGATCAAGCCGTCGAGCGCCTCGTCGCCGCGGCCCGCGACCGGGGTGCCGATCGCGATGTCCGACGTCCCACTCAGGCGCGACAGCAGCACCGCGTATGCCGCGTGCACGACCATGAACAGCGTGGCGCCGTGCTCCCGGGCGACGGCCTGCAGGCGCGCGTGGGTCTCGGCCGGGATGCCGAAACGGAACTTGGCGCCCGCGTTGGACGCGACCGCGGGGCGCGGACGATCGGCCGGCAGGTCGAGTTGGTCCGGGAGCCCGGCGAGGGCGCGGGTCCAGTGCGCGAGCTGCTGTCCGGCAATCGAATTCGGGTCGGACTCGGAGCCGAGCATCTCGTGCTGCCACACCGCGTAGTCGGCGTACTGCACGGGCAGCGGCGCCCATGCCGGCGCCGCGCCCTCGGCGCGCGCGGCGTACGCGATCATCAGGTCGCGGGCGAGCGGGCCGAACGACGATCCGTCGGCTGCGATGTGGTGCAGGACCATCGCGACCACGTACTCGCTGTCCGACACCCGCAGCAGCTCGATCCGGAACGGGGCCTCGGACGTCACGTCGAAGCCGCGCGACGCGAGCCGCAGCAGCGTCGCCTCGAGATCGTCGGCGGTGGTGGCGACGGGCTCGAGGTCGCGCACGACGTCGGACGCGGGCAGCACCACCTGCCGGGCCAGGCCGTCCACCTCGGGGTAGATCGTGCGCAGCGACTCGTGGCGCTCCACCACGTCGGCGAAGGCGGCCGAGAACGCCTGCGGGTCGACCGCGCCGGACAACCGGACCGCGAACGGCAGGTTGTACACGGCGGTCGTGGGATCGAAGCGGTTGAGGAACCACATCCGCTGCTGTGCGAGCGACAGCGGGATCTGCTCGGGGCGGGGCACCGAGCCCAGCGCCGGCGTTCCGGCGGGGCGCACCACGGTCGCACCGGCGCGGGCGGCGAGGGCCGCCACGGTGGACGCCTCGAACAGCTCGCGCACGCCGAGCCGGACGTCGAGGGCGGCACCGACACGAGTCACGACCTGCGTCGCGACGAGGGAGTTGCCGCCGAGCTCGAAGAAGTCGTCGTCGAGGCCCACCTTCTCGATGCCGAGGACCTCGGCGTACACCGCGGCGACGATCTTCTCGGCATCGCTGCGTGGAGCGCGGAATTCCTTGTTGCTCAGGAACATCGGATCGGGAAGGGCCTTGCGGTCGAGCTTGCCGCTGGTGTTGAGGGGGAAGGCGTCGAGCACCGTCACCGACGCCGGGACCATGTAAGCCGGCAGCGAGCGACCCGCGAACTCGGCCAGATCCGCAGGGACGATCGTGCGTCCGGGCGCGGGCACCACGTACGCGACCAGCTGGTCACCGGTCGCGGTCGCCACCACGAGCACGACGGTCTGCGACACGTCGTCGTGCGCCAGCAGCACGGTCTCGATCTCGCCCAACTCGATGCGCTGGCCACGGAACTTCACCTGGAAGTCGGTGCGGCCGATGTAGTCGAGGGTGCCGTCCGCCCGCCACCGCACGAGGTCGCCGGTGCGATACATACGCTCACCCGCGTGGCCGATGCCGTCGACGCCGCCGAACGGGTTGGCCACGAAGCGATCCGACGTGATGTCGGGCCGTCCGACGTAGCCACGGGCCAGCTGATCGCCCGCGAGATAGAGCTCACCCGGCTGCCCGATCGGCGCCGGACGCAGCCGGTGGTCGAGCACGTACGCGCGGGTGTTCCACTCGGCCACACCGATCGGCACCGTCACGGTGTCCTGCGGGCCGGACTCGTAGTACGTCACCGACACCGCGGCCTCGGTGGGGCCGTACAGGTTGTGCAGGCCGGCACCGCACAGGCGCCGGAAGTCGGCGGCGGTCTCCGGCGGCAATGCCTCACCGATGACGAAGACGTCCCGCAACGAATCACACGACCCGACAGGAGCATTCGCGACGAACACCGTCAGCATCGACGGCACGAAGTCGGTGACGGTCACCGAGTGCTCGGCGATCTTGTTCGCCACGTACACCGGGTCGCGGTGGCCGTCGGGGGTGGCCACGACCATCGACGCGCCGACGCGCAGCGGCATGAAGAAGCCCCACAGCGACACGTCGAACGTGGTGGCGGTCTTCTGAAGGTAGACGTCGGACTCGGTCATCGGATACTCGTGGAGCATCCACTCGAGCTGGTTGTCGATCGCGGCGTGCGAGACGGCGACACCCTTGGGTCGACCGGTCGATCCCGACGTGTAGATCACGTACGCGGTGTTCTCCGGGCGCAGCGGCGCAAGCCGGTCGGCGTCCGTCACCGGCCGGGTGTCGAGCCCGGCGTAGTCGAGCGTGTCGATCTCGATCGTGTCGGTTCCGGCAGGCAGCTCCACCTGGTCGCGCGCGGTGGTCAGGACGCACGCCGGGTTTGCCGACTCGAGGATGTACGACGTGCGATCGACGGGGTGGTCCGGGTCGATCGGGACCCACGCGCCGCCGGCCTTGACGATCGCGTACAGGCCGACGATCAGATCCAACGATCGCCGGATGGACAGGCCGACAAGGGATTCCGGCCCCACGCCGCGTTCGATCAGGAGACGCGCGAGTCCCGTGGCGCGGGCATCGAGCTCGGCGTAGCTGAGCGAGGCGCCCTCGTACACGATCGCGGTCGCGTCCGGGGTCCGCGCGGCCTGCTGGTCGAATGCCTCGGCGAGGTTGCGCCGCGCGACGTGGTGGCCGGTGCGAACCCAGTCGTCGAGGAGGACCCGCCGCTCGAGCTCGGTGCCGAGCGGGATCTCCCACACGGGCAGGTCGGACCCCGACGCCACGTACCGGTCGAGGAAGTCGACGAAGCGATCGTGGTTGCGCCGGGCCTCCTCGTCGCCGTACAGGTTGGGGTTGGACTCGAAGTCCACGTGGGTCGTCGAGCCCGCGATGCCCTGGTAGACGTTGACGCCGAGGTCCTCGATCAGACCGGTCGAGAGGATGTGCTGCTCGCCGACCATGTCGCCGAACCGCAGTTCGGTCTGGAACAGCATGATGTTCACCCACGGACCGAAGAACGACGCCTGGCCCGCCGCGCCGATGACGTCGCGGCGGATGTCCTCGTGGCGGTACCGCTGGTGGCGCAGGGCCCCCGAGACCTCGACGGCGACCCGGCCGAGCAGGTCGGACACCGTGGTGTCCGCGGAGACCGTCAAGCGCAGCGGCACGACGTTCGAGGTCATGCCACCCGAACGCCGCAGGACGGCGGTGGTGCGTCCCGTGACGGGCAGGCTCAGGACGACGTCCTCGCGTCCGGTCATCTGGGCGAGATACGCCGCGAACGCCGCGATGACGACCGTCGCGACCGTGGTGTCCTCACGTTCGAGGAAGGCGTCCATCCGCGCCGCGGTGCCCACCGGCAGGGCGGCGCTGTCGATCCGGCTCAGCGGTGCGGGCGGCGCCGCGCGGCCGGCGAGGCTCGTCGACTCCTCGATTCCGGTCAGTCGTTCGAGCCAGTACTCGCGGTCGGACACGAAGCGGGTCGAGGCACGGTAGGTGCGGTCGGCGTCGTACACCTTCTCGAGCGGCGACGACTTGCTCGGCGAGGGCTCCGAGTGGTCCGTCTCGGCGGTGTACCACTCGGCCACCCGGTTGACGAACGTCGTCGCGCCGAAGCCGTCCAGCACGACGTGGTGCGCACGGTTGTACCAGAAGTAGACGTCGTCCTCGAGGTGGAGCACGGCCCCGACGACGAGGCGGTCGTGCAGCAGATCGACCGGTGCGCTGTAGTCCGCGCGCATCCACGCCAGCGCCGCCGCCCGCGGGTCCGTCTCCGCGCGCAGATCGACGTACTCGGGGGTGTCGTCGAGCGCGGTGTCGACGACCTGGTGGGGTTCGGCGTCGATCTCGAGCAACCGGACGTATGCAGATCCGGTCTCCGCCGCCGCGCGGGAGGTGGCGCGGTGCAGGCGAGCGAGATCGAGGTCGCCGTGGAGTTCGACGTACTGGGCGATGTTCGCCGGCACCGCCGGGTCGACGTGCTGCGCGAGCCACATCCCGAGCTGTGCCGGGGAGAGCGGGAACGGCCGTGCCGCCTGTGCCTGCGGGTCTCCTCCGAACGAGTTGTCGCTCTCCAGTCCACCGACGCCTAGCGAGTCCAAACCCTGAGCCTTTCTACCCACCGTCACACGCCCCCGCGCACGCGTCGAAGATCGACCCGCGGCGGACACCGAGCACACCTGTCCAGCCGAGCCCGACACAGGACCGGAACATCCGCCGGAACGGCCCGCACTCGGGTGTTTATCTGCTGATCGGACCTGGTTCGTTACAGCAGGCAACACCGGCACGAGCCGGTCACCGAGTTGAGGGAGAGTCGGTCAACCACAAGGAAAGTGATCGATCACACTCGCCGCACCCCGGCCTGCCCGAGGGGGTCACGCGCGGCTGTCGATCACCGGTTTTCCTGGGTTGAGCACCCGCAACAATCTACAGGGTCGGTTCGCCAGAACCCATTTACGGCCGGATCGCGTGGCTCTCAGCCGGTGACGTCGAGGGCCGCGATCACCTTGGTCGGACGCACCCTCACGACCAGCTCGCCGGGTACGCCGTTGCGACGCCCGAACTCCTCGGCGCGCTCGTCGCCCATGTACCGGCGACCGACTTCGGTTGCCACCCTCACCAGTTCGTCGGGGTCCGTGGACAGGACCGCGTCACCCTGGATCTGGACGAAGGCGTAGGGCGGTTCCTCGAGGTCGACACACAGCACCACCCGGGGGTCGCGCGCGAGGTATCGCCCCTTCGCGGTGGACGCGCCGGTGTTGAACACCACTTCGTCGCCCTCGACCACGAACCAGATCGGAACCACCAACGGCCGGCCGTCCCCGGAGAGATAGCCGAGCTTGCCCGTCCGGGTCCCGTGTGTGAGGAACTCCCGGACCTTCTCGTCACGCAGACTGCTCACAGACCGCAGAGTACGCGCGGTCTCGTGCCCGTGCCCGGTACGTGGACGGCAGCGTCAGGAGAGGATCTCGACCAGCGTCGTCGCCGAGTCGCCGACCATGTACTTCTCGATCCCGTCGAGGTTCTTCTGCCAGAAGGCCTGGGCCTCGATCGCGTCGCCGCTCCGCAGGAGTGCCAGCAACTTCGTGTAGGCACGCTGCGCGGCGCGGGCCGCGGGGCGGTCGTGCTCGTCGCCGTGTGAGGCGATGAACAGAGAGTTGTGGGCGTCGATGATGTGCGCGAGCATCCCGGCGAGGACCGAGAGGGTCTCGTTTCCGGCCAGGTCGACCAGGCTCTGGTGGAGCTGCACGTCGTGGTGCGCGAACGCCGCGGCGTCACCGACCAGGTCGGCGCCCCGGCTGATCGACTCCGCCAGCGCGTCCAGCGCATCGGCGTGACCGGGCCCGGCAAGCACGCCCACCGCCGACACCTCGAGCGACGCGCGGGCGCGGTAGACGTCGACCAGCGGCGTTCCCTTGTACTGGAGCAGCAGTCCGGTGTAGCGGGCCGCGACCGACGGGTCCGGCGCCATGACCCGGGCGCCACCACGGGCGCCACGGAGCACTGTGATGATCGACTCGGATTCGAGGATCCGGAACGCCTCGCGCAGTGTGGGACGAGACACCCCGAACTGCTCCATGAGGACCGATTCGTTCGGAAGCGGATCACCTGCACCGAGTTCGCCGGTGATGATTCGGCGGCGCAGGTTCGCGGCGACGAGCTCACCGGCCTTGGGCACCCGCACCACAGTCGACTTCGACCCGACCGTCACGTTGTACCTCTCCTCGTTCCCGTCCGTCCGACGCCCGGACTCGACTTACTGAAGAGTACAAGGGTTTAGTTGTTTCCTCCCCTTCCGACGGACCATTCCGTCGGTGGCAACTGTCACCACGGGCCGGGACGATGCTATCGGCCGGTGATTTCGGCGCGTCGAGGTGCTCCGAACCGGGCAAACCAGTCGAACAGGTCGGCGTCGTCGACCGCACTGCGATCGACCACTCGTTGCGGGTCGCCGCCCTGAAACAGCCGTTTGATCGGCACCTCGAGCTTCTTTCCGGTGCGGGTGTGCGGCACGCCGGGGACCGCCACGATCTCGTCGGGCACGTGACGCGGGGACGCCTGCGTGCGGACCTCGCTCCGGATGCGATCGCGCAGGGTGTCGTCGAGCACAATCCCGTCGGCGAGCACCACGAACAGTGGCATCCAGTACCCACCGTCGGCGCGCTCGACCCCGACGACCAACGCCTCGGCGATCTCCGGCAGCCGTTCGACCACCTGATAGATGTCGGCACTGCCCATCCGGACCCCGCCACGGTTGAGCGTCGAATCCGACCGGCCGTGCATCACCACCCCGCCGCGTTCGGTGATCGAGATCCAGTCGCCGTGCCGCCACACCCCCGGAAAGACGTCGAAGTAGCTGTCCCGGTAGCGACTGCCGTCGGGGTCGTTCCAGAACCGCACCGGCATCGACGGCATCGGGCGCGTGACCACGAGTTCGCCGACGTCACCGCGCACCGGTCGACCCGACTCGTCGAATGCGTCGAGCGCCACACCCAGATACGGCACCGACAGCTCACCGGGCCACACCGGCACGGTCGGCGCGGCGCCGACGAACGCCGACACCACGTCGGTGCCGCCGCTGATCGACGCCACCTGCACGTGCCACCCGACGTTGTCCGCCAGCCACCACGACAGCGCCGCCGGCAGCGTCGATCCGGTGATCCCGACGGTGTGCAATGCGGCCAGGTCGTGATCCCGCGCGGGAACCACCCCGGCCTTCTCACAGGCCATGACGTATCCCGGACTGGTACCCAGCACCGTGACGCCGCGGCGGGCGGCGATCTCCCACAGCCGGTCCTGCGTCGGATGGGCCGGGCTGCCGTCGTAGCAAACGATCGTCGCACACACGAGCAGCCCGGCGACCTGGAAGTTCCACATCATCCAACTCGGGCTCGTGTACCAGAAGAAGACGTCGTCCGATCCCAGGTCCGATTGCAGTGCAATGGCTTTGAGGTGTTCGAGCAGCACACCGCCGTGGCCGTGGACGATGCCCTTGGGCAGGCCGGTGGTGCCCGACGAGAACACCACCCACAGCGGGTGGTCGAACGGCACCGGAACCGGCTCGAGCGGTGCGTCACCGGCGGTCGCGTCGCACCAGGCCACAGTGTCGGGGATGGACTCCACCCCTAGACGCGGTACGACGACGGTGGCCGCGAGCGACGGCATGCCGGCCCGCAACCGTGCGATCTCGGGGCCGCGCCGGTGCTCCCGGCCGGCGAAGCGGTAGCCGTCGGCGGCGATCAGCACCGTGGGTTCGAGTTGGCCGAGGCGGTCCAGCGCCGCGGGTGCGGCGTAGTCCTGACCGCACGCGGCCCACACCGCCCCGAGACTCGCGGTCGCCAGGAACGCGACGATCGCCTCCGGCACGTCGGGCAGGTAGCCGACGACGCGGTCCCCCGGGCCGACGCCGACCGACCGCAGCGTCTCGGCGAGCGCGGCGGTCTGCCGCCGTAACTCCGCCCAGGAAACGGATTCCGCGGCACCGTCCTCGCTCTCGTACACGATCGCCGGACGGTCCGCGCGCGCGTTCCGCATCACGTGGTCGACGTAGTTCAGTTCGGCGCCCGGGAACCACACCGCGCCGGGCATGGTGTCGTCGGCGAGGGCCGGCCCGGGAGGGGACGCGGACTCGATCTCGAAGTAGTCCCAGATCGACTGCCAGAACGCGCCGAGGTCGTCCACCGACCAGCGCCACAGTGCCGGGTAGTCGGGCAGGGACAGACCCGTGCGCCGCTCGACCCATCTGGCGAAATCGGTGATCCGCGCACGTTCGACGTCGGCGGCGGTCGGCGACCACTGCGGACCTCGCGGCTGTTCGGTCACGCGTCGTCCCTCCCGGGCACCGGTGCGATCCCGGCTCGCCGCACGACCTCCTCCGCGTGCCGCAGCACGGGCGCGTCCACCATGCGGCCCTCGAACGTGAACACGCCGCGCTCCCGGGTCGCGGCGGCGAGAACCCGCTCAGCCCAACCCAACTGCTCCGCCGTGGGCGCGTACGCCCGTCGGATGACGTCGATCTGGCTCGGGTGGATCGCGACCTTGGCGTCGAACCCGACCGCGACGGCGTCCTCGCACTCCTCGCCGAGTCCGCCCAGATCGGTGATGTCGAGGAACACCGAGTCCAGCGCGAACCGTCCGTGCGCCTTCGCGGCGAGCAGCGCGCCCGACCGGACGTGCCGGGCCACGTCCCGATAGCCGCCGTCGGCGCGTCGACTCGACGTCCCACCCAGACCGGCCACGAGATCCTCGGCGCCCCACATGACACCCACGACGTTCTCGGCCTGCGCGACTCGTTCGATCGCCAGCGCGCCGAGCGGCGACTCGACCAGCGCGATCACCGCCAGCGGCGCGAGATCGAGGACCTGATCGACGGATTCGCACTTGGGCAGCATCACCGCGGTGTACGGCGTGCGGTCCAGCGCCGCGCAGTCGAGCGCGTAGTCGGCGGTGCCGTGCGAATTCACCCGCACCACCGTGCGGTCCGGGTCCAGCGGGACGTCGACCAGCGACCGGCGCGCCGCCTCCTTATCCGCGGGGGCGACGCCGTCCTCGAGGTCGAGGATGACCACGTCCGCGGCCGCCGCGGCCTTCTCGAAACGCTCGGGCCGGTCGGCCGGGCAGAACAGCCAGGCGGGCCCGGGAAGTGTTCCGGCCCAGATGCTCTCGGCGGACACTGCGTCACTCATGCGGGCCTCTTCCGCACCAGGACCTTGCGCACCGCGGTCGCGACGACGTCGCCGTGCTGGTTGCGACCGGTGTGCTCGAACGTCACGATGCCCTCCCCCGGCCTGCTGCGGGACTCGCGCAGGTTGGTGACGACCGTCTCGGCGTACAGCGTGTCGCCGTGGAAGAGCGGCTTGGGGAACACGATCTCCGAGAAGCCGAGGTTCGCCACGATGGTCCCCTGCGTCAGCTGCGCCACCGACAGGCCGACGAGTGTGGACAGCGTGAACATCGAGTTCACCAGGCGCTCCCCGAACTGCGTCTCGGCGGCGAACGCTGCGTCGAGGTGCAACGCCTGTGCGTTCATCGTGAGCGTCGTGAACAGCCGTTGTCGGCCTCTGTGATGGTGCGCCCCGGCCGGTGCGCGTAGATCACGTCGGTCTCGAACTCCTCGAACCACAGCCCGCGCTGGACGATCTTGCGCATCGTCATGCCGATACCCCCAGTTCCCGTGCAATCAGCATCAACTGGACCTCGGTGGTGCCCTCGCCGACCTCGAGGATCTTGCTGTCGCGGTAGTGGCGGGCCACCGGGTACTCGTTCATGAAACCGTATCCGCCGAAGATCTGGGTGGCATCGCGCGCATTGTCCATCGCGGCCTCGCTCGAGACAAGCTTCGCGATGGACGCCTGCTTCTTGAACGGCTTGCCGGACAACATGAGTGCGGCGGCGTCGTAGTACGCGGTCCGCGCGGTGTGGGCCCGCGCCTCCATGCGCGCGATCTTGAACTCGATGGCCTGGTTGGCGCCGATCGGGCGCCCGAAGGCCTCGCGCTCCCTCGCGTAGCGGACGGACTCGTCGACGCAGCCCTGCGCGGCGCCCACCGACAGGGCCGCGATCGCGATGCGTCCCTCGTCGAGAATGCGCAAGAAGTTCGCGTAGCCGCGGCCGCGCTCGCCGAGCAGATTGGCCTCGGGCACCCGCACGTCCTGGAACGTCAGCGGGTGGGTGTCGGAGGCATGCCAGCCCACCTTGTCGTATGCAGGTTCGGCGGTGAAGCCGGGGGTGGACGTCGGCACCAGGATCGTGGAGATTTCCGGAGCGGAGCCTGCGGAGCGACCGTCCCGACCTGTTTTTCCGGTGCGCGCGGTGACGGTGACGAGCTTGGTGATGTTCGTTCCGGAATTGGTGATGAACTGCTTGTTGCCGTTCACGACCCACTGACCGTCGACGAGCTCGGCCCTGGTGCGGGTGCCGCCCGCGTCGCTGCCGGCGCCGGGTTCGGTGAGCCCGAAGGCCGCCAGAGCCTTTCCGCTGGTGAGCTGCGGCAGCCACTCCTGCTTCTGGGCCTCGGTGCCGAAGCGGTAGATCGGCATCGCACCCAGCGAGACGCCCGCCTCGAGCGTGATCGCGACGGACTGGTCGACCTTGCCGAGTTCCTCGAGCGCGAGGCACAGCGCGAAGTAGTCGCCGCCCATGCCGCCGTACGCCTCGGGGAACGGCAGCCCGAACAGGCCCATGTCGGCCATGCCGTCGACCACCTCGTACGGGAAGGTGTGGTTGGCGTCGTGCTCCGCGGACACAGGGGCGACGACATTCTGCGCAAAGTCCCGGACGGTCTTCGCGAGCTGCTGGTACTCGTCGGGCAGCGATCCGGTGGACAGGTAGTCGGTCATAGCGCGACCTCCTCCGTTGCGAGTTCGGGTGAGTGTTCGGATTCGGTTGCGGGATGGACCCGTGCGAGCGGCTGATCGACCTTGACCTGGTCGCCGGCCGCGACGAGGACCTCGACGACGCCGCCGATCGGCGCGGTGAGCGTGTGCTCCATCTTCATCGCCTCGACGACCACGACGGCGGCTCCGGCGGTGACCGTGTCGCCGGACGTCGCGGCCACCGCGATGACCGTGCCGGGCATCGGACTGGTCAGCTCGGCCTCCCCGGCATGCGCGTCGGCGCTGCGGACACTGGCCTCCCGCAACTGCGAGACGCTCCATGTGCCCCCACCACCGGCCAGCCACACGGCGCCGTCGTCTTCCGCGACGCGGTAGGTGGTGCTGCGGCCGTCGAGCACGACGGTGAGGGCGACGCCGTCGAATCGCGCTGTGATCCCGTGGTTCTCACCGTCCTCGATCCGCACCACGGCGTCCTCGGGGGCGCCGGAGATCAGGACGTGCTCGGTGCGCTCGCCCGCCCGCAGTCGCATCGACAGCGGATGCGCGCCCCCGACGCGCCACCCGGTCGGGGCGTCCCACGGATCGGCACCGGGCCGAGTTCCGGTGTCCCACAGCCCGAGCCAATGGTGCGCGGCCGCTGCGAAGAGGATCGCGTCACCGGCGTCGGGCGCGTGGAAGTCGACGATGCGGCGGTCGATGAGGCCGGTGTCGAGGCGTCCGGCGCGCACGTCGTCGTCGGCGAGCAGGAACCGCAGGAAGTCGATGTTGGTCACCACACCGAGCACCGCGGTGTCCGCCAGCGCGCGGTCGAGACGACGCAGCGCCTCGTCGCGGTCGGCGCCGTGGGCGATCACCTTGGACAGCATCGGGTCGTAGTCGCTGCCGACGACCGTGCCGTCCTGCATTCCGGAGTCGACCCGAACTCCGGCCGCTGCGACATCCCCCGTCGCTCCGCTCGCCCGGCCGGGTTCGGCGAGGCCGAGAATCGTCCCGCCGGTGGGCAGGAAGCCACGGGCGGGGTCCTCCGCGTACACGCGGGCCTCGATCGCGTGCCCGGTGAGCGTGACGTCCTCCTGCGTGAAGCCCAGTGGCTCACCGGCGGCGATCCGCACCTGCCACTCGACGAGGTCGAGTCCCGTCACCATCTCGGTGACCGGGTGCTCCACCTGCAGGCGGGTGTTCATCTCCATGAAGAAGAACTCGTCAGGCCGATCGGCGGACACGATGAACTCCACCGTGCCCGCGCCGGTGTAGTCGACGCTGCGGGCGGTGTCGCAGGCTGCGGCACCGATGCGGGCCCGGGTCTCGGCGTCCAGCAGCGGCGACGGCGCCTCCTCGATCACCTTCTGGTGCCGGCGCTGCAGGCTGCACTCGCGCTCACCGAGATGCACGACGTTGCCGTGGTTGTCGGCGAGGATCTGGACCTCGATGTGCCTCGGCCGCAGCACGAACCGCTCGAGGAACAGCGTGTCGTCGCCGAACGCCGACGCCGCCTCGCGCCGCGCGCTCACGAGCGCGTCCGGAAGGCCTGCCGGATCCTCGACCAGACGCATGCCCTTGCCGCCGCCACCCGCGGACGGCTTGACCAGCACCGGGTAGCCGATTCCGTCGGCCGCTGCGATCAGGTCGGCGTCGGACAGGCCCGACTCGGCGATGCCCGGCACCACCGGGACGCCGAAAGCGGACACCGCGTTCTTCGCCGTGATCTTGTCGCCCATCACCTCGATGGCCCGCGCCGACGGGCCCAGAAAGACGATCCCCGCTGCGGCGCACGCGGCGGCGAACGCGGTGTTCTCGGAGAGGAATCCGTAGCCCGGGTGGATCGCCTGCGCACCCGTACGCTTCGCAGCGCCCACGACCCGGTCGATGTCGAGATAGCTCTCGCGCGCGGCGGCGGGCCCGATCAGCACCGCGGTGTCGGCCTCGCGGACGTGCCGGGCGCCGGCGTCGGCCTCGCTGTAGACCGCGACGGAGCGGATGCCCATGCGGCGCAGGGTGCGGATGACCCGCACCGCGATCTCGCCGCGGTTGGCCACCAGGATCGTGTCGAAGGTGCCGGCACCGCCGACGTCGAACTGTGCAGTCATCTCTGGCCTCACATCCGGAAGACGCCGTAGGACACCGGCTCGAGCGGTGCGTTCGCGCACGCCGACAGTGCCAGTCCGACAACGGTTCTGGTGTCGGCGGGATCGATCACGCCGTCGTCCCACAACCGAGCCGTGGAGTAGTACGGGTTGCCCTGCGCCTCGTACTGGGCACGAATCGCGTCGGGATCCCGCCCCGAGTCCTTCCCGGACCCGACCGCGCCGAGCACCGACGCGGCCTGCTCACCGCCCATCACAGAGATGCGCGCGTTGGGCCACATCCACAGGAAACGCGGCGAGTACGCCCGACCGCACATCGAGTAGTTACCGGCACCGTACGAGCCGCCGATCACGACGGTCAGCTTCGGCACCCGGGCGCACGCCACCGCGGTGACCATCTTGGCGCCGTGCTTGGCGATGCCGCCGGCCTCGTACTCGCGGCCCACCATGAAGCCGGTGATGTTCTGCAGGAACAGCAACGGGATGCTGCGCTTGTCGCACAGTTCGATGAAGTGCGCGCCCTTCATCGCCGACTCGCTGAACAGCACGCCGTTGTTGGCGACGATGCCGACCGGGTGCCCGTGGATCCGGGCGAACCCGGTGACCAGCGTCCTGCCGTACTCGGCCTTGAACTCCTGGAAGCTCGATTCACCGCCTGAATCGCCGTCGACCATGCGAGTGATGACCTCACGGACGTCGTACGGGATCCGCGGGTCGGTCGGGACGACGTCGTACAACTCGCTCTGGTCCGCGATCGGCGCGACGGTCTCGGCCACGTCCCACGGGCGGGATGCCCGCGGGCCGAAGGTCGACACGATGTTCCGGACGATGCGCAGCGCGTCGCGGTCGTCCTCGGCGAGATGGTCGGTGACACCGGAGACCCTCGAGTGCAGGTCACCGCCGCCGAGCTCCTCGGCGGTGACCACCTCCCCGGTCGCCGCCTTCACCAGCGGCGGGCCACCGAGGAAGATCGTGCCCTGATTGCGCACGATGACGGCCTCGTCGCTCATCGCCGGGACGTACGCGCCGCCCGCGGTGCACGAACCCAGCACGGCCGCGATCTGCGGAATCCCCTTGGCGCTCATGGTCGCCTGGTTGTAGAAGATGCGGCCGAAGTGCTCACGGTCGGGAAACACCTCGTCCTGCATGGGCAGGAACGCGCCACCGGAGTCGACGAGGTAGAGGCACGGCAGGTTGTTCTGCAGTGCGATTTCCTGCGCCCGGAGATGCTTCTTCACGGTCATCGGGTAGTAGGTGCCGCCCTTGACGGTGGCATCGTTCGCGACGATCACGCACTCCCGGCCGGAGACCCGGCCGATCCCGCCGATCACGCCGGCGCCGGGGCACTCGTCGTCGTACATGCCGTTCGCGGCCAGCGGCGCCAGTTCGAGGAACGGACTGCCCGGGTCGAGCAGCGCGTCCACCCGATCGCGGGGCAGCAACTTGCCGCGGGCAATGTGGCGTTCGCGGGACCGGTCGCTGCCGCCCCGCGCCGCCGCGGCCAGCCTGCTCCGCAACTCGGCCACGAGCGCGAGGTGGTGTTCCCGGTTCGGCGACCGCGGCGCGGTCGACGCAACGGTGCTGGGGGTTGTCACGGCATCGTCCTCCGACGGTTCCCGATACGCTGAGGTGAGTTAATCCCGACTAACCAACTTCAGGTTATCCGCGATTAACCGAGTTGTACAGATCACACCGCACAGGGGACCTGACACATGACCGACCGCGGACCCGGGACGACTGAACATGGGCTCGACCGCCCCCTCAACCGGCGCAGCCGCGCGAAGGCCCACCGGCGGCGAGAGTTGCTGCGCGCCGCGGCCCGTCTCATCGCCGAGCGCGGCTTCCCGGGCGTGCGGCTCGAGGACCTCGGTGCCGCGGTGGGCATCAGCGGACCCGCCGTCTACCGGCATTTCCCCAACAAGGACGCGCTGCTGGTCGAATTGCTCACCGACATCAGCGAACGGCTGTTGGCCGGCGGCACGGACGTGGTCGAGAGGGTCGCCGACCCCGTCACCGCGCTCGAGGAACTGGTCGACTTCCACCTCGACTTCGCGCTCGGGGAACCGGACCTGATCCGCGTCCAGGACCGTGATCTGCACTCCCTGCCCGATGACGCCCGCCACCGCGTCCGACTGACCCAGCGCCGGTACGTCGAGATCTGGGTGGGCGTGCTGCGCCGGATCGACCCCGAACTGGACGCGACGCGCGCCCGGATCACAGCGCATGCCACGTTCGGGCTCATCAACTCGACGCCGTACAGTGCGGTGACCCCGTCCGCCGAGGGGAAGGCGGACGGGGACCCCACCCGCGTCGTGCTGCGGCGCATGGCGCTCGCGGCGCTGTCCCCGGGCACCACGCCGTGACGAGCGCTCGTCATCGAGCCGGCGGGATGAACCGACGCGCCACGTTCTCCTCGGCCGACGGCCCCGCCTCCCACCGCGCGATCCAGGGTCCGGTCCCCTCGCTCTGATCGACGACTCCCGCCTCGAGCCACGTGTAGCTGTCGTCGAGCACGTTTCGACTCAGCCGGACATCGGAGTCGTCGCAGTTCTTCCACAGCGCCGAGAACAGGGCGTCGACGCGGAGCCTGGACTGCCGGCAGAACGCCTCGGCCAGTTCGTGGGCCGTCTCCCCGGTGTCGGCGTCGATGTCGGTGTCGGATTGCGCGCGCACGCACACGGCCGACATCGCGAACAGTTCGGCACCGATGTCGACGATCCGACCCAGGAAGCCCTGCTTCTTCTCCAGCGCCGCCTGCCAGCGCGCCATCCCGTAGAAGGTGCTGCGCGCGAGCCGACGGGACTGCCGTTCGATGTAGCGCAGATGCGGTGCCAGGGTGCCGAATTCGACGTAGGACGTGGGCACGGTGCCCTTGCCCACCACCAACTGCGGCAGCCACCTGGCGTAGAAGCCGCTCGCGCCCGCGGCCGCCCTGACCTTGGTCTGCAGGTCGGCCTTCGGATCGGCGAGGTCCCCGGC
>Ga0131853_10007484_pt1 | contig 19790 bp, 15 predicted proteins | sample TergutLab28metaG_FD_92764 | JGI IMG/M metagenome (GOLD analysis project Ga0131853, IMG submission 92764) | Labiotermes labralis P1 segment gut microbial communities from Petit-Saut dam, French Guiana - Lab288 P1 (version 2) (version 2) | ecosystem: Host-associated > Arthropoda: Insects >... | reverse complement strand
CTACTACTACTACTACTACTACTACTACAACTACAACTACAACTGCTGCTGCTACCACCACCACCCTCACCCCCCTCTTAGTACTACTACAACATCACTACCACCAGATGTGAGTGATAATGGTTCATAAAAGAGGACTGGTTACGTGACTGCTACCTATGTAATAAATTGTCTATACCCTACAGAATTCTTGTTTCGAGTGTCTTAGGGGTCAGTGTGTATGAGACTTGTGCTTTTTTGACTTATCACATGTTTGATCAAGTACTGGCCTCATACTTGTGGTTTTGTTTTCCCTCTTTTTTGCCACACTTTCTTATCCCACGAGTCTTCAGTTGTCATATTCAAAGACTACTATTGTAGCACAAGAACCTTGCCTCCATCATTGGAGTAAATGAGCAAGCCATGTGTGGAAAGGATGGCGTATACCAGGGTCGTACCAAAAGTCACGAGCAACTTTTTTTTGCATGCAAACCGGAAACAGCAGACGAAGTAGAGTATGGTGGTAGATGGAACCAGCTGTTGTGTTATCCTTGAGTGTCTTGTGATGTCAATAACTTGCATCGCGTGACCAGTATCACTCCTAACAAAATGGCCGACAACGATATGTCATTTCGCCAGCATGCTGTCATCGAATTTCTCGTTAAAGAGGAAATCCCTGCTGCAGAAATTCATCAGAGGATTCAGCGTGCTTATGGAAGTGTGTGCATGGGTGCGAGCAGTGTTCGAAGATTGGTGAAACATTTTAAAAATGGGAACACGAGCATCCAAGATCAGCCTCAGAGCGGTCACCCTCAAACAGCCTCAACTGAACGCAACAAGGAGAGAGTGGATGAGATCATTCAAGACAACAGGCGTGTGACTGTGGACACAATAGCCCGAACACTTGGATTATGGCACAATGCAGTACAGGAGATGATTGAAAGTTCAGGCTATAGGAAAGTTTGTGCTCGTTGGGTCCCGCGCTTATTGACTGAAGACCACAAAGGTCAGCGAAAAGCCATCACCTCAGAACTGCTGCAGAGATATCGACACAAAGGCAATGATTTTTTGCTCCATATTGTGACAGGTGACGAAAGCTGGTTTCACCATTTCGAGCCTGAAACAAAACAGCAGAGTATGGAATGGCACCATTTGCATTCTCCATCAAAAAAGAAGGCAAAGACAGTGCCATCAGCTGCAAAGGTGATGGGCACAGTCTTCTGGGATGCAGAGGGGTTGATTTTGGCCAAATTCCTGGAACCTGGGCAAACCACCACTGCTGCTCGTTATTTCCAGACACTGCACAAGCTCCGTCGTCCATAGCTTGATAACATCCAGGATGAACATATCATCCTGCATGACAATGCTCACCCCCATGCCGCTCACCTCACATCGGAAGCAATTGCAACAATGGGGTCAGAAGTTCTTCCACACCCCTCCTTTAGCCCTGATCTGTCACCCTCCGACTACCATCTTTTCGGATTTGTGAAGGATCAGCTGCGCGGACAACGTTATGAGACAACGGAGGCAATTCAGAAAGCAGTGCGTCAGTGTCATCGGATGGCTGGAATGGGATTTTACAGAAGGGGAATTTTCAAACTCCGAGAACGCTGGGAGAAATGTGTACAAAGAAGTGACTATGTGGAAAATGTAGATTAAGGTGGTGTATTTGGTTTGTCAATAATAAAGCATGTTACTTTTCAAAAAATGGTTGCTCATGACTTTCGGTACAACCCTCGTAGTACCTCCTACACCCTGTGTCCCCCCTTCACTGACTGTTCATGGTTTCCTTCCCTTCCCTATTTTTACTTCTCTTTTATTTTGTGTTACTTTTATTTCCTCACTTCTATTAATATTTTGCATTGGACTGTCACAATTGATTCTTTTATGTTTCCCATTTTCCGCATGCCTTCATCCCTTTAGTCTTGGTTCAGCCTAAGATCTGTGGTACTCCTAGTCCATATATCTACATCATCTGTTTCCTTCACAGATTACATATATTCATCTACCCTGATTATGGAAGCAGCAGGTTGCTGTGAATCTTTAGTAACTTTTTATTTGAAAACTGCAGTGTCACATCTCAGAAGTTCGCTGTAATAATTCAATTTGTTTTTTAAGATTGCTTGATAAAATTTGTACCTTACAACAGACAGGCACTGAAATACAAAGTGTAATATATGAAAAGGGAAAAAATAGACAGGACAGTGACAGAAGGCATGCAGTATAAAATAGTAAGGATGCAAAGAATTGATAGTTTCACACTTATTGTACTGCAAGTATGTAGCAGACAGTTTCATGTTGAGTGAATGTGTGTATGTTTTGCAGTATTTGTGGCACTTGTTATGAATATGTGCTACAGTTTGCTGAAGTAAGGTTTTTGTGAATGTTGCTATATTACATACACTTTGTGTGCAATTTTGATAGTTTTTTTACCTCTTCCAAGAAGGACTAGATTGTGAATGTCTGACAGTTACACACAGAAGTGCTTCACTGTGTGTGAGTGGGAGAGAGATGGAAAATGTCAGGAAACATTGTGGTGACTCGGTGTTGTCCAACCGAGACATGATACCTTATAGTCTGGTAGATATGTCGCAGATGTTTTGGTGAAACTCACTGTCCACATCATGGAGGTAGGGGAATATGCTGTGTATGGAGATGATGGTGTGGACATTGCAACAAGAGGGATCAGGGCAGAGCTCTGGCTTGGGATAGTGGAGAGTGAAGAGGTTGCATGTGCAGGGGGAAAAAAGTTGGACCCTTTAAAGAGCCATTTGTATATTGAAGTGTATGGGAGAGCATTGAAAGAGATCTGTGGTGGGGAGGGGATTTGAAAGTGCACAGAGAAGTAGGAATTTTATACATGGGTGTTCTGTTGTAAAAATTAGTGTTTTATGTAATGGTGCTGTCAGTTTCTAACATAATGTAATGTTGGTAGATGAATTAAATCTTGAGTATGGATTATTGATTGAATGATAACAGTGGAAGACAGAAGTACTCTGAAATGAATCAGGCCCATTTCAAAAATGTACAACAGATTTCAACATGGACTGTCCTGGATTGGCCTGAAGCCTTCATTATGAGCTGCTGGAAAATAACTGCCTGAGCCATGTCATGGACAGGAGATACGCAAGGAAGTTTAATGAGGAAAATGACGAGTAAAGAAAAAAGACTGGAGGCTGGCAGAGCAGTAGGAGGAGGGTTAAAAACAGATGGGAAGTACTGAAGAAAGTGGTATTTGGTGTTGGAAGGAACAAGTGTGCAGGTATTACTGACTCCATCCTGAGTAAACTGAGTCTCCTGGGAGAGTAAAATGTAGGGATACAACTGCCTGTATGTGGCATGTGTACTGACCTTCATGACATAATGTGTGTCTTAGTATTTCCAGATGGCCTTGTTTTTGTCAGTCCTGTTTTATCTTGTGGGAGGAATATAGAAGGGAAGTGATCACTGTCGTGCAGATGTGTGAACATTGCTACAAACTCCTTACAGCTTTGCCAGTGTCAAAAGTGCAGCATGTGTGTTAATGTTGCTGAACCATTAATGAAGCACATTCCTACATGTTCATTGTATGGGAACATAAATGGAATGTTTACTGGGCTAAGACGGGATGGTTTGCTACAGCTTAGTGATGCAGACCATCCCTGTTTAGGGTTGTTTACCTACCCCAGTTGATAATATGTGATATGAACTAAATGGTAATACCACTGCATTTTTAAGAAGTAGGCCTATTTTCAGAGGGCATTGTGACTGAATGACCAGGAATATTCTTTAATCTGTAAGGACCTCCAGACTACTCAAAAAAGAAGTGAAGTCATCAGAAAAACAATGCAGGTAACTAGCACAAAATTGTTTGTTGGCCACAAAACATGGAAAACAACATGTTGAAATGGTATGCGTATGTAGTAGGCATGGAGGATAACAGGTGGCCCATGCGAATAATGACCTGGTGGTAGAAGGAAGACAACCCGAAGTAAAATGAAAATTGGAAGTTGAGAGGATCGTGAAACAGGAATTCAACATCTGACAACACATTGAACTGCCAGCTGTGGCGACTGAAAACCAATAACTGGTGGATCACTGGAAAACAGATACTTATCTGCATTTGCACACATAAGTGTTCACAGAAATATTTTTTATTAAAAAAATGTTTATATGCAGCTAATTCACTAACATGAACTTCTATGCACATTGCTGTTGTGCAGCACAGTTGAGATACTGCTCAGTTGTAACTACTAAGTATTCCTTTTTCATGACTGAATTTGAAGCTGTTTAATTGTTTTGTATGTGCCATATTAATCTTGAGTAACTGAAACCTGTGCACAATTCTGTAAAGAAAATTATTTTGTTCCTTCTTGACAAATTCCTATTATATCTGTCCTTCAGAGAAGATTTGTGGGTATGTTATGGTGGTGTAGTTATGGTTCCATTTTGTGAAAAAGTAGTGGTGACAGCATTATGAAATTTGTGGTTCTTGCCAAGTACATATTCTGGGACTGATGCTTTGTTTTTTGTTTGCCCTTTTGCAGTCCAAATTATTTTTGCGAATTCCAGTAGTCTAGTCCAAACTAACTTTTTACAAAGTCTGTAAGAGCAGGAAGTAGATGGCAAGAACTTAGGAAAATCCAGCAGATACACAATAATGGGTCAGTGTGAGCTTGATTTTAGAGCTGACAGTGCAGGACGAAGTTCAATTGTGAGTGGATGGATTGATAAGGGTTTGTGTTGTTGGCTAAATAAAGTGTATTTTCTTTGACTGTGAACTATGTGTTGAATAGTTTAGACTTCAAGGTGTGAAACAGAAGATTATATATTTTAAATGATTCATGAACATGCACTGATAATTTCTTGTGAGAAATTATCAACAAGTGCATATACAGATAATTAGATTAATTATATTGAAGGAGGCTATGCTCATTACAGTATAATAAATCTACATTTCTGTATGTGGACTTGCTGCTTATTTTTTGTAAGAGAAGATTACTGCTTTGCAGCTGCATGTTGAAATAAGGAATGGAAAAATGGAAATACGTGCTATTGGTTATGTAGGTCAAAGTTTGTGCTGGTGTTTGTGGGTGCTCACTGGGTAGTTTTGTGTTGACCTCTGTCGTTGAACTTGAAAGCCCTGCAGTTTCTAGGATTCATCCCCCATTAAATGTGAGGAAACTTTCCAGTAGGAGTAAATTTTTGAGATAAAAAAAGGAAAGTGTGTTAATGAATTTACAACTCAACATTGTCATGGCATCTTGAAAAAATTTGTCATGTTGATCTGTCAGTTTTCTATTTATTTTAATCAACGTACAAGGTGGACTGGACAAGACTAGACTACAGTAACATTTTATTTAATTTATATGCTCACCCAACTACATGGAGAACATCAGGAAAGCCGAAGGATGTGCGATATAATATGAAGGAAGTTGAACAATTTAAAGTATGCTTCTTAACTAAGTAACTCAGCATTCACTTTGTTGCTGCCCTGTTTGTATCCAGCTTACATTATATATTGTATTACATTTTACAGTGAGCTGATGCTTTATACAGTTTATTTACTGTTTGACCATTAATAAGATAACTGATTCTGTTACTGATGTATAAACACGGTGTTAGCAATAATCTGGGCTACGGTTTTAAATTTTGGTGCTTATACCAAGCTTTTTATGGCATTAATCGCATATTTCACATCAGAATACAATAATTGAATTATAAAATGTATTTATATGTTTGTGTTTTAGTTACCACGTAGCATAATTTAAAATTCTGGCAACAGTTATGATCACTTGTACACATTTCAAATATTAACAAAATTGTATTTGGTTACACAGCCATTGTGACAATTTTTTTTTTTTTTCTTTGTGAACCTTCAGCATCCTGAAGCAAAACTGTATCTACATGGCAAATTACAAGTGGCAGTTGCATAGCTGGCATGTTTGTTGCACTGGTGATGTATACATGTGTACATACTGTTACCGAAAGTTGGAATTGTATCATGAAATGCATATCGAAAAGAGACGTAGTATATGGACAGTCCTAGTAAAGGTAAAAATACAATCCCAGGGTGATCCTTGTGTGTAACATAAACACCAAAGAACACCAAATTGCATAACTAAACGTATATGAATTCAGGAAAGAAAAGTGAAAGATAACAGTTTAATTCTCACTGTGATACAGTATGACATTTTCCATAATTCATTTTAAAAATTGTGAACTGTTGATAACATTTTTTCACTTGTCATGCTGGGTGACAACTAGATAACCAATTTTGTGTTTTGTGGAGTACATGTCATGCAGAACAGTTTGTAGTTGCAGATTTTATTCCTTTAGCATTTAGTGTAGAGGGACAGTTCAGTCAGAGGAACATTTTTTTTTTTGAGGGGGTGGGGGTATCTGGCTTTTTCAGTAAAATCTTCTTTTTTGTATGTGAAGTCGATGTATTGGTAGCAAAAGGCCATTTTGTCCAACTGTACTTCATCTAAAGAAAAATTTGGATGGATGACACAGGTGTTCATTGGGACCATTATTGGTGAATTTCTCAAGAGCAGCAATTTCACAGTATTCACACATGTTTTTTTTCCCCTTACTTTTCCAGTGATTATCTTGTGTTGTGATTCCCTTCTTAATTTGTATGTAATTTTCCAGATATTGATTACTGCTGCAGTCACGTAGAAGGAAACCTACCTTAGCCATTTTGGTAAGTTTTTGGACGTTTTAATGTAATGTAGTGTATGTGATGTGGGTTGAGATACCTACATTGACTCATGGTAGGGATCAATAGAACGCTGCCGTTCACATGGTAGGGAAGTGTCAGGTTCCACTTTGATTTGGTATCCCATTGTATTATATGTATTAACAACAGTATTTGTACACCATGAATCGTGACCTTTATTAGTAAACAAAACTTGTTACATCTAAATTGAATATTACTCGTTCTATGCATTATCATCCACCTACACCATAAATGCACACAATTTTTATATGAAGGGCATTCAGAAATGATTGGGACAGGGGCTGCCATTTCAGCAAGAAAAAAGGTTCTCATTGGATAGTGTGGTCTTAGTACGTCATTTCACCACCATATGATCTTAGTTGTGCATACCCATGAAGAAATGCTGTCATTACCAAGTCTTAGTGGCCAAAGGGCATGGACAGCGGCTGCAATGGTAGGTGATTATTATGGGCAGAAACATACCACATGGTGTTCATGGAAAGAAGGCATCAAGTTTTGGTTTCATTATTACTTACCCAGAAAGAAGAGATAGGCTATGCAATTGGAAGTTCATAACCCCAGAAATGTGTAATGTTTAGTGGGAAAGCTAGTGGTCACAAAGGGAATATTACGAATGGACTGGCTTTCTACTGGCGTGACGATCAAAAGTGACTGGTAATGTGAAACACTGACTAGACTTAGGCACAGAATCCAGCAGTGACGCAAGGGAAAATGGTCAGGCAACAGGTTCAGCATGACTGTGTGTGCCCACTTAACTAGTTAAAAATCTGTGAGGCATTAACATCACTAGGATTAACTCTGTTGCTTTGTCCTCCATATTCACCCAAACTGGCTCCCTCAGAAAACTGTCAAGAATTCACTCCATGGTGAGTTATTTCTGTCTCAAGAAGCACTCCAGGTGCCTGTCCAGGAGTATTATCACAACACCCTGAAAGAATGGCTTCCTGAAACCATTGGTAAACTCCTAGAGAGATGGCAGCGATGTAGAGACCTAGGTAGGGAATGTATTGAGCTAGCAGTTGTTTACTATTCAGCCTCAAGATAATAAAGTTGCTGTAAATGAGGTAAGTCCAAATCATTTCTGAACACCCATTCATGTTTCAGCCATAAAACACCATTCTCAGAGAGACGAGACACATCAGCACTCAATACAGGGACTTGATCCTTTTGGATCGAGAACTTCGATTCTTGATGTTTCTGTGCATGTAGACACACAATATAACCAGTGGCCCTTAAATTAATTTTATTCAGGAATATGTTAGCATCATATTCTTTATAGTATGCATATATTTATATTTATAGCTGCCAAGTTGCATAGAGTTTATCCTTTTGAAACTTTGTAACGCAAGTGCTTCACTTGCTTTATTTCTTGTGTGATGGTAAAGTGTGTTGTTCAGTTATGAATATTCAATTATATAGATGGTGTTTATCCCAAAATCACTGTAATAAAATTAACATTAATCATTAACATTGTTCAGTGATTATAGGATTTTTTTAAATTTTTTGAAATGGTTGTTTTGCTTCCTTAATATGATTTTATAATTATGTTATGAGTATTCTTTAATTGAATATTTGATGTGTGTTGCATTAGACATATTTTCATATAATGTAGTTAATATGTAGATATTTCATAGTGGAGTATTTTGTTAATATCCCATTAGGTAAATTTTAATGTATTGAGTGTTATTACATAATTATTGGACATAGTATGTTTGTGTAATAACCTTGAGAATAATTGTGCAACAGTAAGTCACTGTAAATGAAATAAATGTTTGGAGCAGCATGCATAACATATGTTGGGGCTCTTTATTCCAGGGATTGTTTGTATAATTCAAGGAGCACAGTCTCCATCCTCAGCTAGTTAAGCAATTCTGTGCATATTTTGGAACCCGAGGGTTCATTGCCAGATGCATGAGAGTCCAATACTTGTCCCTATCTTGAGATCGATCAATTGAGTCTGTGCCCCTTCATCTGTTTCTTGAATATCCATTTTAATACTGTACTGTGGTCTATGTTTGGGTCTTCCAAGTGGTCACTGTCACTTAGGCTTCCCCCCAGAAATGTACACCTCTTCCTTCCCCTATACATGCCTCATGCCCGGCCAGTCTCCTTGATTTAGTAACCCAAGTAGTATTTCATTTCAGTCTAGGTATATTTTACATATTGTGGTAGTGCAGTCTTATAACATTTTGAACATATTTTTGACTTAATTATACAGAACTTGGATTTTAGTTTTGTGCATTATTAATTGTGTTGTTGTAAACCTTGATACTTGGGGCATTCTGTATTAACAGATATAAACATATGTTAAATATTCATCATTCCAAGTAAATTATTTCTCTGTTGTATCATCATTGTTAAGTGTACATTTGATGTCATGGGACAGTGGAGAGAAGTAGAAACAGTGATGTAGATATTTTGAAAGTGGATTTTGTTTTTTAACCCTGCCTTCTATTCTAATTCTGGAACATTATATTCTGATTACTTAAGATTTGCAATCTGGAAAGATGGTTTGCATAAAGTATAAATTTTGATGAAAGGTAAGCAGATTCACTGTCATCAAAGATATGTGCTTTGAGCATTTGCACCTATTCAGTGGGAATAATTCATTTGTGAGGTACCTGCAATGTGTTATTCACTCTTGTATGTGTGCGTCTTAGTATTTACTGCATGCTTCGGGTACAGAGTTGTAAAGTTTTTGTGCCTTTAAGTTGAGGGCACCAATATCTTTATCCACTGGATTCTTTATTGCTGAGGTCGTACTGTGTTCTACTGTACTGTTGTAGCTTCAGGTAACCTGTCACCTGTAGCTGTGTATTTAAACACTTCTGTATTCATATTTTGCTGTTGCATGTTAATGTAAAAGTTTGTGAATGTAAACCTCTTAATCTGCAACAAACTAAATGCTAGGTCACACACAAGGCTGCAAGCATGAATACTGATTTATGTGATAATGTGCTCTCTTGTCAGGACCATCACACCCATTAGAGAGTGGTGATAGTTGAGTTCAGAGCAGTGGTGGACTGAAAATGAGCAATGGGAAATGCGAAAACGTGATGAATATTCACTTATCCACCATGAATGGAACAGTCAAGTCACCAAGTGTTGATCCTGAGGTTGTACCATCGGAATCCAGCATCCAGCTACTGAGCTGTGGCACAACCTGAAAGTATGTAATTTGTTTATTTTTCCCACTTTACGTTGAAGAACAGTGAACTTACTGCCAAGACTATGAACGGGAATACCTGTTCACTGATAATGCTGGTCAAAACAAGATCTACTTTAATATTACCACATAAAACCATAACATATGAAGTTATCCACTTTCTTGCCACTGATAAATCCAGAGGTTTAAATATTTTGCCAAACAGAATTGTCACCCTTTGTAACACAATAGTTGATTATCACCTTGAATACTGTAGTATAAATTCTTTGTGCATCACTTCTTGATTGTTCAAATATAAGCTTGTATAATAATGTAAATAATAGTATTGCGACACAAGCAATGACGTACTTATGACACTATACACTGTACTTAATTTTAGCTAATAATTCCCATGAATTTTAGTTTGATTACTTTAAAATATATTGTAGTCTGATATTGACACAACAACCTAGTAAGTAGTAGAATGACGTCCCTTAGGCGATATTCCTTGATCGTATAACCCTGTGTTATATTTAACAACACGGTGTTTGCATGTGCCTTTGATGAGTGTCCCTATGATGACTACCTTTTGGAGAACGCAACCTTATGCGTGTGGATACACATGGAGCCACTTGTAGACTGACTAGCAAAACCATGCTTCAAGCTTGCTAACGGCAACTAGAACAAAAGGGAACGCTAACTTCCCATGTGATGCATTCACATGACACTAGGTCATGCCACAAGTCTTATGACCATAACGTCATCGAGTGTGCCTTGTGGTATGGCACATAGGCACCTGTTGCAATGTTGTGCAGATACTACAGAACAAAATGTTAATTTTAAAAAATGCATTAAAAATTATTAAAAAAATTTGTCCTTGCATGAACGCAGTTTTAAGAGTATCAGTGTGTAACATGTGGAATAGTTTTCTCATTATGAAACAAGCAGTGCTTTACTAATGGAGTAATTGTTCTGTATGTGTCTTCTAGATAAGATTATTATCCAGTTTTATTCCTAGTAATTTTACATTATTAGCTTCAGTGATAGTTTGACCTGCAATATGTCAATTCTAGAGGCTATTAATACGAGGGTTCTTCAAAAAGTTTCTGCACTTCTTTTTAAACTCTGTTTACATCACTTTTCTGTATAGTTACCCCGCTTTGCGATGCATTTTTCCCAGTGTCCTACCAACTTTTTAATGCCATCAGCAAAAAATGTTTTTGGTTGAGCGCGTAGCCACTGATGCACCGCTGCTTGCACATCTTCATCATCACATGAAAATCGTCTTCCCCGTAAAGCATTTTTGAGCGGTCCGAAAGGTGGAAATCAGATGGTGCTAAATCCGAACTGTAAGCCGGGTTTTCCATAACCTCCCAATTCAATTGTTTGAGGGTCTCCAATGTGTGGGCTGCAGTGTGGGGGCGGGTGTTGTCATGCAACAACAAACTTTCCTTTTACAGTTTTCCTCTTCTTTTAGAGCAGATTGCGGGTTTCAGTTCTCTCTGAAGCACATTGCCATATGTTGCACTTGTGACAGTTGTTCCACATTCCTAATAGGTTTCGAGAATAGGCCCTTGAGAGTCCCAGAAGACGGTCAACATCAACTTTTCTGCCGACGGTTGGATCTTGAATTTCTTTGCTACAGGAGATGATGGATGCTTCCATTGCATACTCTGCCGCTTGCTTTCGGGCTCGTAATGGTGAATCCATGTTTCATCACCAGTGACTATTTGCTGCAGAAAGTTGTCACCTTCTTCACGGTAACGGGCCAAGTGTCGGGAACAAATGACTAAGCACTTGCGCTTACCCTCCTCTGTCACTTCCTTAGGCACCCACATGGAACACCCTTTACTCAACTTACGGCTGTCATGAATCAGGGAATAGGCAGAACCAACACTCACATTCAGCCTTCCTGCAACCACTTCAACTGTTATTCTTCTGTTCTCACGAATCAGTTCCAGGGTTCTTTCTTCATTCCTTGTGGTCGTGGCTGTAGCTGGACGTCCGGAGCGCTCTGCATCCGTCACACTTGTGCGGCCATTTTCGAACATTTCAATCTACTCATAGATGATTGTATGAGAGAAAATTTTATCCCCATACTGAGCACACATGCGGAGATGAATTTGTGATCCCGGCACACCTTCTGCCCACAAAAAGCATAAGACTGAACGCTGTTCCTCTATGGTGCAATTTATAAGTTTCACAGCCATCTTCACCACAGCGTGGCAACTCTCATACTAAACTGCAAGGTCAGCTAGCTTGCCCAACAGACTAGTCACGTGACACTCTCAGACACGCCCAATTACTACTACTCCCGCCCTCACCGTTTCCCGTGAATATATAAAAGTGTGGTAACTTTTTTAATTATCCTCGTATATTTAGTGGGTGTAAATTTGACCCCTTTATTTTTTTACATTTAATACAAGCTGATTTTTTCTGGGACCATTGAGCCATGTGTCAATAGACAGAAGTAAACATTTGATTCAGGTCATTATAATTATTACTGTTATCATCAGTAGACATTATGACTATCAGAGATTTTATTAATTAATTTATCTATATATATAAAAAGCAGTGGACCTAACCTTGCAGGACACCATGTGTTGGTGCACTGACCAATGTAGGGCAACACATTCGGTGTGGAATTAACAGTATGTTACATTTACCTACAATATAAGGGCTGGTTCTGTATATTAGTTGTGATGGTTGACGGTTGATGACATTAACAACAATAAGTCCACATATATTTGCAATTAATAATCACTGGTGTATAAATAACAAAGATGCATATGTAGCAGTTTGTTGCACAACACAGTTTGTAGATTTCCTGTTAATCACAGACTCTGCTGTAAAATGTTGTTTCAGCTCTGAGTACACTACAAAACCATTGTGGCCTTCATAGTGTGATATTCAACCCCTATGGCTGTCACTGAAGGATATTGCCTTGTGCAATTAGTTACAAACACGTCACACTCGGCGTAGCTGCAGTCAGGCTGACATGCACATGCTGGGGGTGGGTCACTAGTGTGAGTTAACAAAAGGGGAAAAAAAACAATCAACCTGTAATATGGCACAATCAACTTGCAACCCAGTGTTGCCATATATTATTATGCATAAATTTGTCCTGCGCCTCAACATAATGCAACTTGCCAAAAGGTGAAAAATTAAAATTCAACATTAACAGGTAGTAGAGGGCAAATTTTTGTAATGGGTCTTTTGAATGCTCCCTTTCAGGATTTTAGGGTGACCACTCCTATGGTGCCATCAGTTCCTGTATGGACATTGATGATAGCCATGGGCCTGTGTAGAGGAGTAGTGTCGTCCTTCAGCAATATGACATCTCCTGGTTGTGGATTATGAGGGGATGATCTCTGCCAACGTTGACATTGCTCAAACTCCATTAAATAGTCGGGTGACCAGTGCTGCCAAAAATGTTGTGGCTGTTGAAAAGTCTGCCATCTGGAAAGCCTGCTGCATTTGACAATAGTATGGTCAGTAGATGGTAATTTGGTGCATGATTCGCCAATCAGAAAATGACCAGGAGACAGGTATGATGGATCAAGAGGATCATTAAGACGGGGTTACACGTGAGAGTAAACATTACCCAAGTCCCTCTCTGTTTCTCTGGAGAAGTGCTGTCTTATGTGTAACCACCTTCGAAAGCGGACTCACAAAGGTCACGGTTAACTAGTGGACAGCCAGCTTGAGAGCACTTCCTGTGTCCATGTAAGCTAGCGCCATACTCGCTCTCAGCCACAACCTGAACTTGACCAGGAAAACCGGTATAGTTGAGACCATATGTTGAGAGCAGTACTGCATACATGGTGGGGAAGAAAGTGTGGACAAAGGAAGAGACAGTAGAACTGATATGTATATACGAGTCATCCCTGGAGATTTGGGACATCTGGCACATGCATTACAAAGACAAGGATGAAAGTAGCATGTGCTGGCAATTGATGGGGGAGGCACTGAACACCAGCATAGCAGAAGTTCAACGGAAAGTGCATAACCTCTGCAATCAGGTAAGTAACTATTTCCCATACTGTACTGCATGTATTGTGTTCTTTGTGTGAAATGGACTGTTAATTTGTATATTTCATTTTGTACGTGGACGTGCAAAGTGTCTTGCCAAGCATGTTTGGGTATGGTGATGTACCTTGGGTCAGTTTTGGGTTTTCTTTTTTCTGTGTGCTTGTATGCTGTATTTCAAATGCTGCATACTCTTGCACAGGTATCTTGCAACTGAAGTATAATTTTTATTTTAGCATTGTATGGGAAGGTAAAATGACCCAAGAAAAAACATGTGGTTGTATGTTGGGTCATCTCAATTGTTAACTTGGGACAGAATTCAAAAAAAAGGGGGAAGTGAACATTGAACAACAAATTCTTTCTCTCTCTCTCTCTCACACACACACACATACACAACACACAATCCGAATCCAAGATCAGCTGGAGCATAAAAACAAAACTAGTTGACAATGGAGCCATGATCACCTGAGCAGATAAAGGGAACTCACTTGTGATTTTACCCACAGGGCATTACGAGACCAAACTAGAACAATTCATACAATCCAACAATTTCCTAACCTCTAAAACCAACCCCACAAAATCGTTTCAAACCCAAGTCAGGAAATTTATAAACAATAGCAAAGCACTTATCCCTTCAGACACAAAATGGAAATACATAAATCTAAACCCCTCTGCACCATCCATCAAAGGATTAATCAAACTGCATGAACCAGAACATCCAATTTACCCAATAGTTAACTGGAGAGGAGTCCCCGTTTACAAACTTGCCTGGTTATTCACACAAAAGATCAAATCAATAGCCCCACTACCCAACACGTACACCGTAGACAACACCAGAGAACTAATCAGGAGACATGAGGACACCCCAATAATTCCTCAATCCTTCCTAGCCTCACCAGATATTTCTGGCTTGTTCACCAACATCTCTGTGAAAGAAACTAAAGATATCATTGCTAACACCCTAGTAAAAAAACGAAGTTGACCCCCAAATCAGACAAGAGCTGCTAAACTGGTATAACACTATTACTCATCAAAACTACCTTTCTAGTAATGGGAAAATCCTAATTCAACAGGATGGACTGGCTATGGGCGCACCATCCTCAGGGCTCATAGCAGAATTCTTCCTCCAGAACCTAGAAGACACCCACCTCGTGCAACTCTTTGGCAAACACGAGATCACTGCATATTTTTGTTATGTCACTGACATTTTGATAATTATGATTCCTGCCACACTGACTTTAAAAACATACAAGATGACTTCAGTATGCTCCACCCAAACATGAAGTTTACAGCAGAACCAGAATCTGACAACCAAATAAATTTTTTGGACATCACTATTGGCAAGACCCCAACAAATTGGATAACCACCATATACAGATAACCATCTTTCACAGACAGCATTTTCCCATATTCCTTGAATCACCCACCCCAACACAAGCATGCAGCCATAAGGTACGTATATAACAGGCTGAACACTTACCACCTACAAAATGATGAATACGGAGAAGAATTTGACACTATCCATATCATGCTGAACAATGGATTCCCGGTCCACACACACAATGCCCCCACCCCAAGACAACCTACCATGACCCTCCAACCAAAAACAGACACGACCACACAAGAATGGGCCCCCTTCACATACATTGGTAGGGAGACCACTTTTATCACAAACTTTTTCAAGAAGACCGACCTAGGAATCACACTGCGCACCAACAACTCTCTCCAGAAACTACTGATGCCAAAACCCCAAACCCTGGACAAATACAACAGGTCCAGAGCATACAAACTAACATGTCCGGATTGCAACAAGGTGTATGTAGGGCAGATGGGCAGAAACTTTGCACAGAGGTATAAAGAGCACAAAAATGCATTTAGGTCCAACAGTAACACTTCTAAGTGTGCTAAACACGTTCCGGAACTTTAACACTTGTTTGGCCCCATTCATGAAACAATGCAGATTTTGCAAAACCAATGCAAGGGAGCCCACCTCAACACCATAGAAAGGTATTTTATTGTCAAAGAATTTTCTAAAAACAACTACCAAAATGATGAATTTAACATATCCCCCAGCAAAATCTTCAATGCCTTACTAAAATCCCACTAGCCATAAAAACCCCATCCCACCCAGTCGCAACCAATACCAGACCAGCTGAGTGACAAACACTGCCCCACCCCAACTCAGGATCACCGCACCCTTTTCCAGTAAGGCAGGAACAGACACAAAGAGTAGTAACATGCGTCTGTGACAACACCACAAAAAACAGAATGTGTTAAAAGCCAACACATACATATAATGCAAATACTGCAGTATACTTATCAAGTAGGAGTGACAAATAAACAAGAAACTCAATGAATAGTGTGACGAACGTCTCACAGTGAACAGTAGCAGTGCACAGAAGTAACAGCTACACACTGCTGAAAACAGTACACAGCAACACCAGCGTAGTGACAAAAAACAAAATGGTACGTTCGGGGACCACTAGCAGGATAAACACACACTAGATTAGGAAGACAATATGCAGTAGTAATACCAGTGAAATAGGACAATAATTAACCATAGTTCCCTCAGTGAATAAATAGTACATAAAAAAGCAAATTATGTTCCCAACACAGTGATACGGTGTTCTGACTATTAGGTCTACCAGTACAGTGCAACAATACAAGTGCCCATTATATAACACTGATGAGACACATGGCACTACCACCTACATGGATACACACCAACCCAGGGGAAAACCAAAGCGAACTTGGAACACACAAACACCCAAGGAATAAGTAAGTACTAAACTATTTGTGTTTTCCTCAAATACAACAAATTTTCTAAGGTATAGTTAGGCTAGATTAATTAATCGCCCTTCTCACACATATCTCTGCCCCCACTGGCTAAGTGACTACCTCCAGGGTCATGTTCGGGCCTCCCCGCAGACACGACCCCAATTAGAAGGAAGGAATAGGTACACGCCTCTTCATAAAACCACCGCACCAAGGACTGCAAATAGATATTAGCCACCAGACCCTATCATGCCTCTAGCCAAAACACACCACCACATTTCCCATACAGAAGTTACGTATTAACACAATAAAGTCTGGATGTAGAGATCTCTCCATCACGTGCATGCACAGTATATATAGTAGGACCATAAGTTCTCTTGAAGAAAACCTGATGATGGCCAATAAGTGCCAAAACATGTAGTTTTTCTAATTATACTCATTAAAACATCTTAATTGACATAGTTGTGTTTGACTACGTACCCTCTCCAGTTTTCACAAACACAATGGGGATGACACAATTCGAAGTGAACAGTGAATTTATTTTTCACACTTTGTGTAGGTACAGGGCCTATTACCTACTACGTGTGCACAAATTAACGTGCAATGACTCAGAGAAACATAATCCACAAAATAGAAGAAAAATATGTGCAGTTGGTATTCTTCCAATAGTATTCATGTAATATGTCTACTAATGAAGAACGAGAAATGTGAAAGATAAGCTTTATCCAACTTAGAATAAGTTCAGTTACATGCACTCTTATGATTTTGTATAGCCAAAAAGGCATCTTTACTTTTCTTTAAAAATGCACTCAAATCAACTGCCAAAAGCTATGATGCTTGACATTTGTACAGTCTTGTTGGTGGGGATGGAAGTTACCGTAATATGCTATTACTGAGAATGCTGGAAAATTAATTTTCTTTGTCAAGAATACATTCATTGGTGTTTATATAGCTGGTTGCAGATATCACAGCAGTGGCTGACTGAAATTGACAATGTCCCATTGTACAAAACTTTGCTGTATATGTCATATTTTTCTTGTCAGATCATATAAATTATTAGATTGTTATACCCTGTGTAGGTGTCTCAGAAACTACAAAAAATGGCCAAAAGGAAGAGTGGCAGTGGGGTGGAAGAAGTATATACAAGTACGTGGCCATATTTCAGTGCATTGAAGTTAATTGTGCCCTCCGTGTCACCAAGGGAATCAACTTCAAATCTGGTAAGTTAAATGAACAGTCCTTAAGGAAAAGTGTGTATTAAATAGAAAAGAATAGAAATATAAAATGCATGAAGAAAACAATCTACACTTTATTATAAATGATGTTCTGTGAGTTGAGTCACAATGGTGCAGCAGACAGTTCGGTGGACAACAAATGTATGCATTGTAAGTGTGCAATCAAATATGTTTATATTGCCAATTGATTTTCCCTTGGGGAGTCATGAAAAGTTCTCTTGAGTTCATTCCTGGTACTGTTTTGTGAGCTGGGGCAAGGTCGTCTTTGTAACTGCAACAAGTTTGTTGATGGCATCCCTTCTTCTCTCCACATACCACACCGCACTTCGTGAGTGTCTAGTTTCTGTGTCAAGTAATCCAGACTGTAGATAGGAAGACCGTGATCCTTGTGCTGACATCAGAAAATTATGCAGAACACAGACCCCTAGCATAATATTTACAGTGCTTGTAGGGTTCCTAAGGATATGAAATCTATTTGCAATTATCCCAAACACATTTTCTACTATTCTGCATCCTCTGGATAACCGGTAATTGAATATTCGATTAGGTGCTGGTTGATCTTTGAAGGGATAGGGCTTCATAATGTAATTTCTCATAGCAAATGCATCATCTGCAACAAAGAAATACGGAATTGGCCGTGTCCGCCCAGGTAAAAGTACTGCAGGGGAAGCTCAACGGTGCCAGTTTCCAGTGCATGGTTTAAGCTGCATCTATCAAAATTCCCTCCGTCTGAAACTCTACCATTGCAGCCAACATCAACATACAGAAACTTGTATTCAGCATCAATTACTGCTAGTAACACAATGCTGAATGTCCCTTTGTAGTTATGGTAGTTAACTGCCACTATTTGCTGGTGCTTGTATGACAATGTGTTTCCCATCCAGGGCTCCTACACAGTGAGGGAAGTTCCACTGTTTGTAAAAGTTTTCACTATATTTCAGCTATTCTACACTTTGTTAAGAATTAAATGCTTTAGGAATAAACATTTTAGGTAACTGGTTTTTGTTTTGTCATTTTCAGGTTGTCCCTGCAGAAGCCTCTGAGGAAGTAACGGAGAATTCTGTTCATGGTGCAGAAGCTGCTGCACCCATTCCTGCATCCTCACCAAAAAATAAATAGAAGTGAAAGTCTGGCAAGACCGTTTCATCAGAAGACGAATGTCTGAAGCCAGGCATTGAATTTTATTGTGCTTAGGCTGCCTGATGACTTGGATACATTTGGGGAGTATGTGACCATGGAGTTAAAGGTTGCTAAGTTCAGAAATGTACAGGAAAATGCTGAAGAGAGAAATTCGTCAGTGTATAGCACAAATTGCTGAGCTTGATGACTTAAACTCTCTGGCCACCTACTCTACTAAAATCACTGAAGCCTTATAACTGGACCCATAGCCAGACTGGAATCAGTGTTTGTGTCAACAGTTACTGTTAATAAAAATAATTTATTAAAAGCACAAGTCATTTCTTTTGCATTTACAATGTTCCCAGCCCCCAAGTTCATTTCAGAAATTTTCTCTGCTCTCTGAATTTTACCATTGTCATTTCTTATAATGTTCCATAATGTTCTTACTTTATGATAGGTATTTCTATCAGAATGTTGTAATATGATTGCTTCACTTCTTTTGTCACTTTCTTGAAGACTGCACAGTAGGCATAAAGATTATATAATATCTGTTAATTGGGGATCTGAAATACTCATAAATATTTATTTTTCATCTGCATGATATACGAGGTCTGTTAGAAAAGTATCCGACCGTATTTTTTTTATGCGAACACCTGATGGATTGTAATCTAGCGTGCTTGCATGAGCCGACCTTGAACCTTAGTGCGCATGCGTGAATTTTTTCCCGCCTGTCGATAGCGTCAGTTGCTGGCAAGCAGCATTTGAGTGAGGTAGTGTGTAGTGCTCG
>Ga0131853_10007483_pt1 | contig 19790 bp, 11 predicted proteins | sample TergutLab28metaG_FD_92764 | JGI IMG/M metagenome (GOLD analysis project Ga0131853, IMG submission 92764) | Labiotermes labralis P1 segment gut microbial communities from Petit-Saut dam, French Guiana - Lab288 P1 (version 2) (version 2) | ecosystem: Host-associated > Arthropoda: Insects >... | reverse complement strand
CATAACTCCGTAACCGTCCAAAATCGGACACATGTTTATATGAACTTTTTTGATCACAAAGACCTAGGAAATCACCTCCTGCAGTTATGCCCTAAAGTCGTGAAACACCCTGTGTATATATATGCATGTGTTGGTGTGTGTAATTGAATTATAAATAATACCTTAATTATAACTTTTAGTGATCTAGTTATGTGTATAATTACTGCACGTATAGATGTTTAACAAAAAGACTTTTAATTAAAACCTTATAGAAGAAAAAACCAAGGTTAATCTGGTTGTCGAGTTTGTAATAATTGGTATTCTACTGCCCTAAAGAATGAAGCAAGAGGAATTTCCGAACTGTTGGTAAATTTATACTCGAAGGCAGAAAACTTACAGAGAACAATATTTAGTCACCGTTGTGAGAGCTTCAAACATAGCTAACTTGACATGGTTTTTCGAAGTAAATTTTGGAACATAATGAGTAATTCCCCCTGGGGCTTGGATGTCTCTCTTCTGAGTGTTATGTGTTTTCAGCTAGAGGTCTCGGCGATGGGCTGATGACGCGTCCAGAGTAGTCCTATCGAATGAGGTGCGTCGTTGTTTGTGATCTATAAATCTCAAGAATGAGCAAGTCATGGCCCGCGATGGGCCGCAACGCCAGAAGAAATTAGTAAGAAATGCCATGAATATGTGACTGATATGTTTCCAAACTAGTGCAGGCCGTCACTATGTGCAAAGGAGCAGTAGTCCATATTGTTGCAAACTGATCATTATCTAAGATGTGTGCATCGTACGACGTTTCGTGAAATAGCTGCGTAACCGTCCTAGTTGATTGATTGTCAGAGACCAAAGAGTGGCGGACTTACCATCGCTTTCTTATTATCAAACCCCAACTACGCACACATGTTAAGCGTGTAAGTTACACACAACGGGGGTCAACGGCCACCATCAGGGAGTGACAACACTGTATAGTTTCAAACCTAACGAAGCCACAGTTTATGTAAGTACATGAGATAAGTATAAGTTTTAGGTGCTGCTCCTGATTATGGCAGTCGACATCCTAAACATGTAGTGGGGAATACGTACTTTACAAGTCTTGTATGTGCAAGTAGGTAGCTTTTAGGCGCGTTCTCAAGATTGCAAAAGTGACTATGAGCTTCGTCATGTGAGTCAGTCCATCCGTCCGTTCGTCCGTCCTCATGGAACAACTCGGCTCCCACTGGACGGATTTTCATGGAATTTGACATTGAGTATTATTCGAAAATCTGTTGATAGCATATTCAGGTTTCATTAAAATCTGACAAGAATAACCGGCACTTTACGTGTACGTTTATGATACCTGGCTTAGTTCTTCTTATAATAAGAAATAATTCAGACAGAAATAGTAGAGAAAATTAGAATACCAATTTTGTGTTCAATAATTTTTTTCCGAAAATCATACCCTTTATGACATAACTTGGAAAAATATGGAGACGCCGTAAAGACCACAGATAACATTATAATACGGCGGGCGCGCTTTTCGTGCTACATCACTTAAGGCTACATACAAACACTCGGAATACGCAATACTTATTACTCTTCCCCTGCAGCAATGGTTGTAAAAACGCGCCTCAATATTACGTTTATACGTACGTTATATGGCCTCTCTTCTTTAGTTAAAAGTATACCCGATGCACGGAATGAACAATACCAAAATTGCTATTTCCTTTTTTAAGGTTAATAAGCAGCGGCGATGATGATCTGTACTCCTCACCCAATATTGTGCGGGTGATAAAATCGAGAAGAATGAGATGGGCAGGGCATGTGGCGCGTATGGGGGAGGAGAGGGGGGTGTATAGGGTCTTGGTGGAGAAACCGGAGGGAAAGAGACCACTGGAGAGGCCTAGGCGTAGATGGGCGGATAATATTAGGATGGATCTCCAGGAGGTGGAATGTGGGTATATGGACTGGATTGGGTTGGCCCAGGATAGAGACAGGTGGCGGACGCTGGTGAGTGCAGTAATGAACCTTCGGGTTCCGTGAAATGCGGGGAATTTCTTGACTAGCTGCAAACCAGTTAGCTTCTCAAGAAGGACTCTGTACCATGGAGTAAGTAAGTAAGCAGCGGCGATGTATCAGTCGGCACAGTGGCCAGGTTACGGGCTACGCAACCAAGGGACTCTATTTCGATTCATGACAGAGGCGACAGATGTTCTTTTCCCCAAAACATCCAGACCCGCTCCGGGGCCCACTAAGCCTCATATTCAACGGTAACCGGGTACTCTTTCCGTGGCAATAAGGCGACCGGCAGTGTCAAGTTGGCCGCTCACCTCCATCTACCACCGGGATTAAAAATGAGTGACGCCATACCTTCCCTCCTCCACGTCCCTTCTTGGTGTATGCAGAGGCAAGTTCGTATTTAATATTAGCATCTCAGTTTTGCAACGTGCACGGAAAGTTACGAAAATTAAGCTAATAAGCTAACTACAAGAGAACCGAGGCAGCCTGGCTAGCATACTAAACTGACTTTCAGAAGGTCACAAATTGGCGTTTGTCTGACGTCCGGCTGGTTTGTAAAGCAGTGGCTACTTCTATATATGTCAAAGTTGAAGAGATCTGTCGGATATGTGATATAGTCCTATTGACGTCAGAAACATTTCGATTAAAGTTTACAGTTATTTTCACTGGCCATATCTTATGCCAAGGAGGTAAACAATACCCAGGCAAAGTGTACGAAGCAACCAGTTAAAAACAGGTAATTTGCTACGATAAGACGTAAAACTCAAAAAAAAAATCCTGTATTATAAAGGTCTCTTCATTACAACAAAAGAATGCGAGCGTAAAACAATCAATTACTGCCTGGAATGAAGCCCAAAATATGCACAGTTCACACAACCAGGTACCTGACGAATTTCGAAACCATAATGCCTGATGCAGATTAACACGGCATGTCGGTTAAAACTGCGAGTTTTTGCTCAATTTCAATTACTGCCACCTCAAACGCACTAAAAGGGCGTAAAATCAGACAACCACTACTTCATTAACGTCTTTTATGGTTTACTTTGTTAGTATGCACACACACACACACACACATACACACACACACACACATACATACATACATACATACATACATACATACTTGCATAAATACATGTATACATACCTTCAAGAAAGAAAGGGACATCTTACATACTCGTACAACAAATCGAAGAAAGGCTCTGTAAGTTGCTCACACCTTGCTTACCAACTGCCTTCCGAAACACATTACTGAACGAAAGAAGGAAAGATAGAAGACAGGAGAAGACGGGGAAGAAGACGTAAGCAAATACTGGATGGCCCTAAGAAAGGGACAAGATACTGGAATTTTAAACGAGAAACACTAGATCGCATTGTCTGGATAACTCGATTTGGAAGAGCCTACGGACCTGTCGTAAGACGGGCTGTTGACTTCAAATGGTAAGACATTCAAATAATAAATTGCGATGGTTATGTAACTAAACGATGCTGGCCTAGTGAGGTAGTTATTATACTGACATTTGCGTTAGAAAAATAGTATTCATACCAGGCCTCAGTCAAGACAGCCTGATCTCAGCATTTATTCATATCGGTTGTTTCACAAATTTAAATTAAAGGCTGACCCCTAAGCCATCCTCTTACGTCTGAGAGTAATTAACGTCATCTATGTAATAGAAAAACACACGAAATGAGGCAGACGGAAAAGGAAATATGAAAGAAAACAAAAAGATTACTTGTTAGATAGCTACAGGATACGATCATGATGGAGGAGCAACTAGAAAAATGAAATAACATGATAAATAACTTCTGCCCGTGAGTCAGGCTTCAGGGATCACTTTCACGTCATGCCAGGCAAAGATGAAAAATCGTTTTGCGAAGAGTGGAAAATTAATCAAGCTAGGGGGACAGATTAGGACTTTGCGTTCAAACGTCCTCCCATGCAACAGCTGTTTCCTCTCTCCATCCCGTCATTGACGTGCGTCGTTATCAGCATCCGATGATCACGTGACTGTATTCGCATATAAAAATGCCTTGCTCGGAATCAAACCAACAGAGAAACATAATTTCTGTGCCGTTGCAACAGAATTCCGTCAGCATGATTGTTGGTACAGCTACACGTTATCTTGCCGGCCGAGGAGCCGTCCAGACAATCTATTGGGTTGGAGACGGTTCAGGAGGGAAAATGGTGAAGTACAGTCGTGTGCTGACTTTTGCTGACAAAAACGCAGTTTCCGAGACTATTTCACACAAGGGTACTGTCCACAGTCAGCACAAGCAGACATATCTGTCAACGGCATCACAACTGGTAAGGCCCAATGAAAACTCTGTGTGTATGTGTGTGTGTGTGTGTGTATGTGTGTTTATATGTGTGTATGTATATGCATGTGTGTATGTGTGTTTATGTATGTATGTGTGCGTGTATGTGTGTATGTGTGTGTATGTTTATATGTGTGTGTGTGTGTGTGTGTGTGTGTGTGTGTGTGTGTGTGTGTGAGATCGACAGTAGTGTTCAGGACAAATGGTAATATGACTGTGCATTTGTGGGTTCAAATTCTCACACCATTTTCAGTAACAATCATCTTTAGGTGATCTTCCCTCTTGTGGTACGTTACGCAGCGCAGATTGGTAGTTACCGACATTACAGGACAACCTCTACGTCCCATCTTCAAGTGTCAAGCAAGAAGATGGGACCCAAAGTTCGTCCCGAAATATCGGTCACCACAAATGTACGCTGCGTAGCCTACTAGAAGAATGAATACATCATTAACAGCGCGGAAGAACCCTTAAATCGCACACAATAATAGTATTTATGCGTTTAGAAAATAAAACTAATTTATATGTGTCCTTCAGCAATAATAGGGCCCAAATATTGCGCCAATTTGTATAAAGCTGAGTATAAAATAAATAACATTGAAATGTTTCGTGCCATTTCACTGTGACTTATTTCGGTCAATTTTAAGGACTACTTTACCAAGAGTCTATATAATTCAGTCCTTTGAAAAATTCCGATAAAATTTTATATAGAGGAAACTATTAATTCCTGAACATTAATGCTGTGAAGTTTACATTTCACTCAATTATTGCTTGAGGCCCATAGTTATGCATCAAATGAACCTTTCTTTATTATAAAACAGTTTAATGGCGTGCAAGAATCAGCTACCGAAAAATATACGTATAAATACAATGCCATCTAAACCGCTGTCGAAGTTCCTGAAATCCCCATGCCATCTATCGTTGTGCACTCGACTTAACTACGCCCGGTCTCGTAGTCCCAAACTTACCAAAACAAAAGGGCATTCTGAAGCAGTTTTCTTTCTTTGGACTTTTGTCTATCGTCTAGTTTTTAATGGAGTAGAATGTTTCGGAAGTATGCTCTGCTTCCGTTTTCACGTCAAGCCAGTTCAGTGGCTGTACAATTCCATTACGTACTGGACATGCTTGGCATCACCAAGTACAAGGACTGTTATTAAGAATTTTTCCGAGCACTAAATACGAAGCTGTTAAAGATAATTTTTCTACTTCTTTTTGCATCTGCGTAAAATTTTCACTTTCGATCTATACAATTAACCTTTTGACGCCTAATATCAACTATAGTGGTCGTACCGCGCCGCTAACCTCTAAAGTTGCATTTTATACATTTATTCAACAAATATATGTATTGAATGTTTTAAGCATGGTATATACTCTCCGTTTTTTTCTCTTCAAAATGCAGTTTGTTTAATAATTGTAACGTATTTGGTTCCAGTATTATTCACATTGTATATACAGGATGTGCTAAAATTAAGAAAATAATTCCGGCGCCAAAAGGTTAAGTAAAGAAAACAGTGTGCTCGAAACAAACTCGGCCCTGAAAAATTACTTGGTATTGTTAGGATAATTAAAGCTGGGGATTTCTGATGAATGGTTTGTTTTGTAGCTAATATGAGGAAAGAAGAAATACTTACAGAATTCTAGTAAAGAGACGACTTGAGAAATAGCCAATTTAAAGACCGACAGAATGGGGGGCTAACATTAACACAGATTCAGGAAGAATCTTCAAAAGATGTGGTACGGTACTGCCTACGGGAGTTGCGACTTTGGTTTCAATCACTGTGGCTAATTAGTAGATTTTTAAGGCTTGGTAGCCCCTGTGGTCCTCGCGATGACACTCAGACACACGACATCCGGTAGAACTCCTCTGGACGAGTGACCAGTCCGTCGCAGGGTCCTCTACCAGAGAACACACAACACTCAGACGAGACAGACATCAATGTCCCCGGCGGGATTCGAAACCGCAATCTCGGCACGCGAGTGGCCGCAGACCCACGCCTTAAGCCGCACGGCCGCTGGGATCGGCTAATTAGTAGTTAGCATTTGTAAACCAGCAGTCTGGTTCTTGAAAGGCATCACAATTTAATTAAATGTAGACCTAAATCATCTTGTGTTACGTGTGTAAATTGTTGTTGATCTACTTTGTCAGTAGCTAACATAATACAGCATCGGATGTTTGGATGATTAGACAGTGCGCTGGAAACGATGTGAATGGAAGCAGTCTTGAACTCGTAGCAGATAATTAGCCGGTATTTGCCTAGATAGGCTACAAAAACCACGACAAACCTGTCAGCACAGCCGGTGTACAGTTTTCACCCGATACTGTCGCGTACTGCAGTATTGTTTTGAGCTGTAACAATGTAATACCTTCACGTAGATGTTTAGAGTCTAGCTCCGAGCGTCAACATTTACACGTGCTGGCATAACTATCATCCTCTATGACTTGATCTAGTGCTTCGTAATCTTTCAACTTGCAATATGCCAGAAAACTTTAAGGGAAAGAAGGCGAAAAAAGACGGGTTTACCGCAAACGTACGCTCAAATGGTGGTGGTTCTTGTTCGGAAAGTGCTTGGTTCAAACGACAATTTTGACATACATTTCGTAGTTTTCCTCTCGTCCTCCAAACAAATATCAAGATAGTAGCCTAACCTCACATTACGCTCACGACTAAATTATTATTTAGCAGTCATTCTGTCTTTCGACGTTATATAATCTGAAATACAGCCAGCATATTTAGGCATAAAATATAGGAAGTATGGAAGAATATGTTTAATAAAGTATTTATATGGTATATTTTGGTGAAAATACTTTTCCCCAGACAGGCTGCTATGTTCATATCAACATTTCACTTATTTGTATTTTTATTTCTTTAACAGGTCAGAGACAGAAGGCATTTCCACACGACAGCACCGCTACTGGAATGGTCAACCTGAAAGAGGACATTTATCTTGACTGGCGGTCATCGTCATTATCAACCGTCGTTGGTCTGTCAGTTTTCTGGCTAAAACCCGGCAGTAATTTAATGTGACAATAATGGAAACTGATTCTAAGCGAGAAACAGTAACGTTTTAAATCTTAATAATAAGGTGCTTTGGTGGAAAACATAAAAATTTGACATTTAAGTTCATTTTAAATATTTAAGCAGCAATAATAAATTATAACAAAATCGGTATTTGACACTGCATGGGGCATTTCTGTACATGTGAAGTTATAACCACGGTGTGCTTAATTAAGCATGACGCGAGGAATGTCATGTAGGAACGTCGAGGGGTGTCTGAACAATGGACACTAGATGGATGGCCAGCTACAGGCTCTGACCGGTTTACCTTCGATATCCACTGATCAGTACGTATGTTTGTATACAGCACGTCTACTACTTCGTTATATCTCTGCTCACAAATTTAGATACATTAGGGTGGCTATACTAAAGGACTAGCCTTTAGGATATGTAGTACTTAAAACGAGACGCCCCACAAATTTGTGGAGGCTCGTCTGTATGTAGGGGGAGGGTGTTAACAGCCTTTACAGAACAAATGAATTGCTCCATACAAACGTGGCGTAAAAAAATTAGGTATTAATGCTCCAAAATTGGTGATTTATATTTCAAGAATACTGTGTTCCATAAAATGGATTCCTTATTCAACAACAGAGAATGAACGGTATTAGTATAATTCAGTGTGATCGGCGCATTTGTGAGAGTGCAAGGCAGTCAGGCAGTCATTGCAGTTTTATTTACTGCTACTTTTGAATCTTAATGAATATTTATATTAGTGCAAATGATAATTCTACAGAAATTCAAAATATGTACTGTATGCTATTATAAATTGTGTTATATATAATAGATATCACAAAGCAGTATTGCTTGCACGTGTTCAAGGCTGATACGACCTTGAATTCAGTTCCTTTCGCTTTGGGTTTAAAATGTTGTGTATTTAGTTTTGAAGAGCAGAGCAGGTCGTATGTTAGCTACGATGCAGAACTCTAAATATTTTGCGTGATCTTTGTTTCTATATACATCTTTATTGCATCTTCAAGTATTCAAAAGAACACTGTATCTCCGCAACTGAATATCTTTCCGTGCAGAGGAACCTACAGAGGTAGGTCCGATAGGAAGAACTCTTCTCATCCTCCGCCACTTTCTTTCGAAAAAAAAACTCAAGCCGTGCCTTCTCATGTGTTTATCTAACAACGGAAACCAGGTTCCGTTTCTGAAACTCTGATCTCTTTTCGTGATATGACATGACGGAAAAAACCGAGGAACCATGTAGATAATCCACAGCCTAACAGAGGCCTGCTATCGTCATAAGTATATAAAAACTGCTAATCAATGTATGGGTCACTCTTTGTAAAATTATAAATATTTATATAAGTTATTTATTTACATGTCAAATGTAATATACAGGGGTGCTGATAAGTCCTTAGCCCAACCAGGAAGGAAACAAGCTAATGTTTCTGTCAGAATGGCGTGAATTTCCTTCGGCGCCTTGTCTTGCAGGAAAAGAAACTTGATGAAAGCTCGCGTCTCGATGTTGTTGAAATCGCGCGCGTCCCTGACATGCTTCTGAGCTTGTTTCCTTCCTGGTCGGGCTAAGAACTTATCAGCACTCCGGTATGGTGTATAGAGACAGGTCTATAAATACTACACTGCAAGGCTTGTACCTTGTGCCAAACCTAACTAATTTATTGTGAAGTTTATTCTTAATATATATTGCAATATTTGTAACATCTACAATTTAGAAAATAAACTTCTGTATTCCTTTACTGACATATTACATTACAAATTCAAATAGGGCAAGACTGTTTCCTGTTTCCCTATTGTTTATTATCGGTCCTGTAGCTCTGCGCCCATGAACGTCTCTAAAAGCACGTAAGAAATTTCAGCCACCGCCACTGAGTAAAGTTATTATTAGTTTACTAAACTGAGTCAGACAACTGAGTCACGCCTCTAGCAGTAATTACGAACTTCACGAAGCACGAAATACTTGGAAATCAAATTTGTATTAACCTTTCTGTTCCTGTTGGGTCTGTGACACTCTCAGACAGCAAGTATTACTGTCATATCATAACATGTAATTCTCAGTCCTCCCTCAGCAGCAAATTAAGAAGGAACTTGGGGGAAGAAGAAACAGAATTAGAACAGTTTGATGCAAGTTACAAGTATTTCTTTCGCCACCATTTTCCAGGAAATTGCAATTGACCAAGACTTTTTATTTTCTCATTCTTTATTACATTTTACGGCGCTGTAACACGAACTGTTATGCAGCGTTGAATGTTATAACGACTGACGTATAATATAAACCGAATAATAGATGGAAAATGATATTGTTTGATCCATGTACGATCCCAGAAATTTCATGGAGACATCCGAAAACCACTGTAAATTATGTGAATACCTGACAACCCAGCTGACATTCGAATCAAGAATTGCTGGAAATTTCCCTTGCACTTTCGAAATTCGTCATTCCTTGTACACATTTTTCCCGTTTATTTTTACTTACAAATTTATAGCTGTATTTGCTACCAAGGGAGCAGTTTTTAACCAGTTTATTCGCACAGCCAACCCACGTTACGCATGCCCTGTATTACATAAACCCCGACCTTACACTTATTACCTTATTTTACTTACAAAGATTAAAGTCTCATAAATTCCACGTTTCGAGCTTGATGTAAACTTCCATTAACGGTGATTTCTTTAAAATTATTACCGGTCCGAATTTAAAGACTGTGTCACGAAAAATAAAATACAATTCCTTAAAAGTCACAGACAAAGACACAATTAGAACGTGGATACAAATCCACAATTTCTGCTTTTTTGTGAACACTTTAGTTATGCTCACTTGAACACCCAAGGTTTTTACACTTTAAGAATTTTACTGCAGGTCATAAAATTCAAATCTTCATGCTTTCCTTCATGATCAAGAATGACATCACACTATGAAATTCAAGAATGTTTCCTTATGTTGCTCACAGGTGTTTCTATTCCTTCAGCAACACAGTTCCACTTACATAGCAATGGCTTATACAGTTCCACCCAATAACTAATGGAAAAGTGCAATAAGTGAATGTACTGGAACGCCCCGTATCAACCAACTTTTTCTTTTGCTGCATTTGACTTACCATTCTGATACCGAAAATCCGACGTGACATTGACCCATATCAGCAATCCATGAAGAAATTTACAAATAAATTGGGAAACCTATTTATGGACTATTTAATATTTACAACTGCAACTACCTTTTCCGTACCGATCTGGATTACAGGCCTAAGAGTGCATCTACTTCTCTTTTCCCATCTACTTGTTTTTGTCAAAGACACAGTAATTCAGAAATTCGCACTGCTTCTCTCATCAGGTTAAACACAAAAATTATGATTGCATATAACTTCGGACTTGTTCAAGTTTTATGAAGTCATTCTTGACATTTACAGTAAAAATAACTTCGTAATCAAGGCGAAATCAATTGTGATGGGAATAAATGAGTGTCTATAAGAAACATTACTGAATTTCAATGAATGAATAAAGCAACATTCGCAGAGTACAACCAACAAGATGCAACGTTTCACAATTCATTTATTTATTTCTGTAAGACGCTCTACATGTTTCAGACGGGTTTTCCGTCCATCATCAGGAGCTCAAAACTGCACATACAGCGTCAGGTTTTTGTCAGACCGTTACTGCTACCTGCTGCTAGCCTGACCAGGCTAGCAGCAGGTAGCAGTAAACAACAAAAAATAAACTATAGTTAAATTTACTATTTTTGTGTGTAATCCTTGGTAGGTTCAGTATTGGTCTGACAAATACCTGACGCTGTATGTGCAGTTTTGAGCTCCTGATGATGGACGGAAAACCCGTCTGAAACATGTAGAGCGTCTTACAGAAATAAATAAATTGTGAAACGTTGCATCTTGTCGGTTGTACTCTGCGAATATATTAGCGATGCACGGACCTATGAATGTTAAAAAAAAAGAATAAATCAGTCTCTATGGAACCCAATTATATAACGACTAGAAGTTTCAACTTTGTTGATTTGGAATTGATTCAAATCAACAAGTACTGTGTTTGACTATCCAGTAACACAGAGAACAAAAGAAAATAAAAAGCCTCACATTCATTATACGGTAAATACATAACGTCTACTTTAAGAGGAAATATAAATTCTTAGATGTGTTAAAGAATTTTTCTTTTATAAACTCAAAACTTGTTGTGAAGACAGTTTAACTTGGCAGATATTTTTTCAGGCACTATATTGCGCCAACCATTTTACATGCCATGCTATAAAGTGCTGAATCAGTTGAATGCATCCACTTTGGTCCATTCCCATCGGCGGCTACAGTCGCCACGAAAACCCCTTCCATTAATCCATTTTACTCGAGTAGACCGTTCTGGATACATGCACTATGTGCGCACGTCCTAGGTTTGCGCAGTTAGTGAAACACAGCTGCATAGAATCAGCGGTGCTACAATTTCTTGCTCAGCAAAAGTCGCGGCTGCAGTAACTACAAAGCTTACGTTATCTCGTAACTGCTTCATAAAGACAGTAATTAGGCAGTCACTTCCATCTGGCGTATGTAGCAGTACGCCTAAGGATTGCTTGCTTCAAGGGGACAAAAAAAAGGTTGATGAAGCGAGTCTAACTCCATGACTAGTACATTTGTATAGATTGTTTACACCTAAATAACAGCCAAAAGGCAAAGTAATATATACACCTGAAATACGGAATGAATCACAAACTGGCGAGTTCTAAATATATTTTATATTACTGCTTTTTAGGCCTATTTAGCATGCACTTGCCGTACGTTCTTTATCAACAACCCGATTACTGAAAGAGTTCTTTCTTTATTCATGCTTACTAAATGCAACACAGAAGGTTCGTTAAATTAAAATCAGAACCAAAACGCGGCATAATTTAATTGGCCATAGAATTGGGCATTTCAGGGCCACAACATACGTCCAAGCATGGTGGCCGAAGACGCAGACATATCTGTGAATAGCGTCAATACACCGAAACACCGTGTGGCAAAAGACACGTTATGCAGATACAGATGTAGATGCAAATACACCGAACACGGAAATCGGCGATACAGCATCACAGTTTTTCGCATACCATTATCTGAATACCATACACATAACCGTCCCAGCAGTTTAAGAGGCATTCTTTGCATTTTTCACGACTTCGGCGGAGGAAACCTTATTACACTGTGGTGCTGTAAACCATATACCACTTTTGCATGTATTACTTACCGACTTCAGCATGAAGCTGGACGCTGTTATCTTGTGGTGACTGCGCAAACAGCTTGGTTTCGAATTGCATTAGTTCACTGACATTTCACACGGTCTGCAGTGCCCGAAAGTAATGTTCACGCACAGGGCTATATTTGAAACGCACAATCACAAAGCACATTCTAACCTCTGCACAGCCATTACACGGGTTTACATTGCTAACAGTAAATCCACCATTTTATGTGAAATAAAACACACTTATTCGCAACCGCCACTACCGGCACACGATATGTTTTGAATATACTCTCAGTTTAAACACTCATTCACTCGGTTTACACGCGCTCTTTTATTGCTGATTACGTTGTCACCAATTAACGTTTGAAACGCACATCACAAAGCACATTCTAACCTCTGCACAGCCATTACACGGGTTTGCATTGCTAACAGTAAATCCACCATTTTATGTGAAATAAAACACACTTATTCGCAACCGCCACTACCGGCACACGATATGTTTTGAAACACTCATTCACTCGGTCTACACGCGCACTTTTATTGCTGATTACGTTGTCACCAATTAACGTAACACATGCACCACCATCAACAGCACAAAACGAAAAGAAGTTCTCTTCCTTCCACCCTCCCTCACTCCTGAAGCGTAACCACATCCCTGACATACAATCATGCAGTGTGTCCACCTGGTGGTAATGAAACTAAATTCCGTTCCCTTTACCAACCACCTTTTCAAAAGAAGGCAATGGCTGTCATGGCAGGTTTGTTACAAGACAGCGCCGGGCCAGGAGGCGCCAAGTGCTGATGTATTTTAACATTTACCCATTTTTAAACATTATGAAACTATTCGTAAAATTTATGTTAGTATGTTTTTAAAATTGTCTGCGAACCTGAGGATGGTCTGGCTTAGGCTGAAAAATGTCGTTCTACTAATTAAAAGGGTGGAGGACATTTTTTACATCTCACTTACTTTTCAACACTACCTGAGACAACAAGCAAATGAATGATCCAGTGTCAGCCCAACTGTTATATTTCACCTCTTTTTCGTCCTTAAATATAAAAATAGGCTATGTGTCGCACGTGTGTGCCTATTCCATTCCAAATTTTGTACTAGTTTACAGGTTCAGAAACTTGGTATGGACGTTATGCTAACGGATGCTGGAAAAATATTGCATTTTTAAATTCCGACAGTCACTAAAAATATGGCGCCTTCTCCTTCAGAAGGTCCGTGGAAGTAAATTTCTTCATTTAACGGTATGATTATAACTAGGATACATATTTATTTACACTCGTACTTTAAAAAGCATTATTCACATACACATGGTGCGTCAGCTGGTACTTAAAGTAGCAAACAGTCAAAGCTGCGGCGTATGTTGGCTAAATGAAAAGTAGGTATTACGGATCCATTCCATTTTTTATACTTGCTAAAATAAATTTTAATATTTATTACCAATTTAATATAGGGTAACTCACCATACGAGCGCCACATATGTTTCTCCCACCAACAAGATGTGTATTCGGCAGCGACGCGTAGAACATGTCCAGTACAGAGCAATCAGTAGAATAAGAACTGTGAGAGCAGCCGGTTGTGTTGTTGTTCTTAACGGCCTTCGAGAACATCTTTTGCTCGAGTCTTCAAAAAACGAATTGCGATTCTTTATAACTGTTGAGAAATGCTGGCTTTCGTATTGTTAGTATAATTTTATATCAAAAGTTGTGGGTGGTAGCCTACCCTGTATGGTGCATCTATTCAGCACGCAACCATGCAAGTTTCGCACTTGTCTATAGTCTGCTATGTGGTAAATAGTGTGTAATCGTAGAGTTGGATGCAAAAACGTCATACTTGGTGGATACAAGTAACATTATTGTGGCTATTGTATCTGTTCACACTACTAACACTGTACTTTTTTAACTCATGGTTCCGTGCATCACAATTCAATGTTAATAAAAATCCAACCAGATGCAACAGCATGCAGACACTTATTCACTGCAAAGTCACTCTACATGTTTCGGGTGTCACAGCACCCATCATCAGGAGTACTAAAAAACTGTAACCGTGGCCCGATCGGGCCACGTTGGAGGGAACTAGCTGTACCAGTATTATGACCTGTACCGGAGGTTGCGGTTACAGTTTTTTAGTACTCCTGATGATGGGTGCTGTGACACCCGAAACATGTAGAGTGACTTTGCAGTGAATAAGTGTCTGCATGCTGTTGCATCTGGTTGGATTTTTATTAACATTTAACATTGTATTTGTTTACACTATGCTTCAAAATCGTATTTTAGTAGAACACTCTTAATTTAAAATATAACTCGTCTTCAACGCAGTTAAAAAGCAACATGCATTTGTTTTTTCGCGAGGGAAGATTCAAATTTTCAGAAGAGCGGAAGTAAATGTTTAATATGTACAAAATCAGAAACTGTCCTGAACATTCCTTTGTTTAATTACGTTAATATCAGGAGGTTAACGGAAAAATATACCGTCATAAAAGTGTGTTTTATTATTTTCTATAATGTATGGTAAAAAAAAATTTCTAGATGAATTCGTGAACGAATTTAAATCTTACATTTCCGTCTATCGTGATCTTTAGGGGTTTTCCATCAGCATCAAAATGTAAAAAGTTCTTTTCAATGGTTCTGAAATTGATAGGCGCATACAGGTAGACAGATTGACAGGTAAGTATTATTGGTTTGTCTAACAGATGCACTGATGACGTATGTTGCAGAAGTTTCCTATCAGACGGCTGCAACACCACTTACGTACGAAGATCGCTTTTTGGAGCAATATCGCCATGCTGAAATATCACAACTCACGACAAGTAATGCTGTTTTGGCTGCTGAAGCAGCAACTGTTAGGTCGTCGATTCCACACTAAAGAAGAAGTGGAAATGGCTGTTTGTGAATAGCTGCAGATACAAGAACTCGAATGAACGTTTCCACTCCTGCCAAGATGGGATAAATGCATTAAAGTTTCCGAGGATTACGTTGGAAAATAATGATACTTCATTGCAATAAACGAACTAAATATCAGGCTGTAACAACTTCTCTTTTAATTTTCATGACATATGAAACCTTACGATTGTATATCGCACGAAAGTAAGTGACTGGCTTAATAACGTTCTTCTTTATCACAGCCATTTGTACCAGCAAACTTATACGGTTATGCTACCATTACACAATATATTTTTCAATCACTATTGAGGTACAAAAACGTGAAAATACTTGTATTGGTTATATTTTCTATAAAATGTAGAGGATTACAATTAATTTTAAAAATTATTTAATTTTACTTACACTTTTCTATTAGAAATATTACAGTGACACAGACAGAAATATACACACTAAAATAAGAGAAAAAACTTTCTCAAAGTTCTACCACAAATCAGTTTCGTAGCACACTTGTATGATTTCGCAGATTTCTGACTCACAGACCACAGTCTTAATGTCAGCTACTAGAAGAGTTAAAGTTGTCCCTGTACATAATCAAGGACCACCCCAAAAAATAGCTGTGGGTAATTGTACCTTTAGCTCCAGACATTCTTAACCTTGGCTCCAGATGGAGGTGAAAGAGCAGGTTCATGCTGCGACAAGCGTTCACCAGGAAGAAAAGACTCCTGATGTGCAAAGAGAAAGAAGCTGCTTGGATAAAAGCTTGTATGATCATTATTGTTCCCTTTGATCTATCCCGGCACCTTTAATTAAATTTTTACCACAAAATGCTATCCATTTATCAAAATATATTCTCCTATCCTTCGTGGTTCAAAATTTGTTTTAAAATTCAAATCACTACAAAAGACCAAGGTATGATTGTGCAATAGAATATGTATTCTTATTCATTCCCTCATCCATCCCGTGTCAAAATATCCCAGTAACAATTTTGTAAACGCACCGCTTATTCAGATTGCTTTACGTTTGTTATATGAGTGGACGCCACTACAATTTATCCGGCCATTAGCCGGTTAGAACAGAAAGTAGAGGGGATTTACAAGAAGCTGCAAGCTTTTGTGAAAATTGTATTTCTAAAGAGTATATGGCCTTGTGTTATCGGCTGTCTGAGACGTGTCTCAGCGGCGTGTCTATAAAGATCTTGTGCATCATTTTAGAGAAAATAAATTCCGTCTGAAACAGTTTCGCGTATCAAAATGTATTTTATTAAGAGTAGCTTCATTGATTCTTTTACTACATTTTCGTCGGTAAAATGTACTTTAATGCATCAGTTAAGACACAGAAGCGACTTATTTTAAATTCCTACAGGTTCATCTAACTCTTCATTAAAAATATTTTCACATTTTCCTTAATATTGATACTATTTTTTCATAAAAAGTAATTAAGAGTGCGCAAAACTAGTAAGGTATAATGCCTTCGTCTTAGAGTGTTGGTTCACAAGACATTCCGAAAGACAAATCATCGTCGCGCCCCGAATCAGCCAGCTATGCGAAATCTTTTGCCACACTTCTCAGGAAAATTATTTTTAGATGGAGAGTGCTAAAATTGAGCCGGAAGAATTTTAAGAAATCAATCGATAATTTATTCAGAGGTAATATAATGATCAGCTATCAGTTAACTCATAGCAACTCCCGGTTTCCCCACAAACTACGTCCTGGCCCAAATTGCCCTGAAGGATTTCAGAAGCTAAAAAACGAGAGACCGGTCCTCATGATGAGACTTTGCTCCAATTGACCCGGCTGGAAGTTACTAATGACATCGCCAAATACTAGGAAGGCTAGCAGCTATTATGCAACGGCCTATTGGCGCCATGGGAATCACGAAGTTGGGGTTGTTAATCGAGGGACTACTTTCAAAATTTTAGTGCACCATGAACACATAATGAAAGGTGTGCCCCTTAAGCACCACGTTCAGCAAATTAATTCTGTTAGGACCATAGCATGTAAGGCTGTTGATGTACTGCAAGAAGTCAATTTAAAAAATGGGCTCAATTTTCAATTGCTTTGCACCGCTCAATCTTTGGGGAGTTCGCTGGAACGAATCACTGCCTTTATCATTCAATATCCTACTATAGAAAAAAAGTATTTTTTTCTTAAAAGTGAGTGTGTACCAAACAGTCATCAGCACCACACAGCAGTTTTCTACAGTCCATGTTGCGAGACAATGTTGTCACAAATGTAACATACATTTTGTGTAGAGCACATTGCGGCTCCTTTGTTGTACATCACCAGACATCAGTAGCTATCTGTCTGCTCCAAACAGAGCTAACACCTGTAAAGCACATTTAGGAACGGCCTGTCGCAACCGTACCAATGTTTCACATGGCCTTTGCTTAAAATCATGGCGCATTGCATTGCGTAGCCGTCAGCGCCTTTTACAGATAAAATGATGCAAGCCTTTATCTTGGAACGGATTAAGTACAGGTATGCGCCGCATAACGACGTTTCGGTCAACGACGGATCGCATATACGACGGTGGTCCCATAAGATTATAATATTATAATACTTACCATTGCGTTACAATTACCCACAGTATTCAGTACAGTTCTGACTGAAACATATAGCAGAGTCCGTGTAGGCAAGAATGTGTCTGACAGGTTCCCTATTAGGAATGGTTTGAAACAAGGAGACGCTGTAACACCAATGCTTTTTAACTTTGCTTTAGAGTACGCCATTAGGAGGGTTCAGGTAAACAAGGATGGCTTGCAACTAAATGGTACACATCAGCTTCTGGCTTATGCCGACGATGTTAATATACTGGCAGGAAGCATGCATACTCTAAACGAAAATGCAGAAGTTTTAGTAGCTGCTACTAGGGAGACATGACTGGAAGTAAGTGCTGATAAAACTAAATACATGGTCGTGTCTCGAGATCAGAAGGCAGGACGAATTCAGAGTGTGAGAATTGATAATAGTACCTTCGAGAGGGTGGAAGGGTTTAAATATTTGGGAACAACTTTAACACATCAAAATTCTATTCCTGAAGAAATTAAGAGCAGATTGATGTCAGGAAATGCTTGCTATCATTCGCTGCAGAACCTTTTGTCTTCCAGGTTGCTATCCAAAAATTTAAAATCAAGATATATAGAACTATAATTTTGCCTGTTGTTTTGTATGGGTGTGAAGCTTGGTCGCTGACATTGCGGGAGGAAAGGAAGCTGATGGTGTTTGAGAACATGGTGTTGAGGAGAATATTTGGACCTAGGAGGGATGAGGTAATGGGGAAATGGAGGAGATTGCATAACGAGGAGCTAAGTGATTTGTACTCCTCACCCAATATTGTGCGGGTGATAAAATCGAGAAGAATGAGATGGGCTGGGAATGTGGCGCGTATGGGTGAGAAGAGGGGGGTGTATAGGGTCTTGGTGGGGAAGCCGGAGGGAAAGAGACCACTGGGGAGGCTTAGGCGCAGATGGGTGGATAATATTAGGATTGATCTCCAGGAGGTGGGATGTGGGTATATGGACTGGATTGGGCGGGCCTAGGATAGAGACAGGTGGCGGACGCTTGTGCGTGCGGTAATGAACCTTCGAGTTCCGTAAAATGCGGGGAATTTCTTGACTAGCTGCAAACCAATTAGCTTCTCAAGAAGGACTCTGCACCATGGAGTAAGTAAGTAAGTAAGTATTCAGTACAGTAACATGATGTACAGGTTTGTAGCCTAGGAGCAGTAGACTATACTGTACTATCTAGGTTTGTGTAAGTAGACGTTCGCACAACGACGAAATCGCCAAACGACGCATTTCTCAGAACGTATCCCCGTCGTTAAGCGACGCATATCTGTATATGAAGGCGAAGGAGTTCAACTAAACACGCAAGAGGTGATGGATTCTTCTATTAACGTTGGCTTATTGTGTGATAAAGAACACAAGAATTTAGCACACAATTAAATCAATATCTGTCCAAACACAACAAAACTCTATTTATTATTTAGAAGTACATGTTTCGACCTATCTCGGGTCATCTTCAGGTTTAAATTGGTCTTTGAAATAAATATTTCTAACTGTATGTTTTAAAGACCAATTGTGAAACTGAGGATTACCTGCGATAGAGCGAAACATGTACTTCTATAAAAAACAAAATTTAGATTTTTGTAATAAAAACAAACTTGATGCACTATTTGTCCTCAGTTTATTAGTCAATCAACCTCTACATTTTTCGGGCATATTTGTAGCCCATCATCAGGAGGTGTACTGTATATATTTGCGAGCGTTTTTGTAATTCTATTTAATGGCTTTATGTCACTCACAAGTTACTTTGATGTTATGTACAGATATTAACATTACAGAAACCACATATTCCTGCCAGTTTCAATATGTATTTG
>Ga0131853_10007482_pt1 | contig 19792 bp, 17 predicted proteins | sample TergutLab28metaG_FD_92764 | JGI IMG/M metagenome (GOLD analysis project Ga0131853, IMG submission 92764) | Labiotermes labralis P1 segment gut microbial communities from Petit-Saut dam, French Guiana - Lab288 P1 (version 2) (version 2) | ecosystem: Host-associated > Arthropoda: Insects >... | reverse complement strand
GAATACATCCTAAAGCAAGATGTAGCCGAAAATATGAAATCCGATAACTTCAACATTGATACACTTTAGGCGGCTTCAGCCGCAGAAGCGAACCCACCGCCTTCCAGGCGGTGGTGGTTCAGTGTCAAGAAATTTTTTCAGAGTTTTTTCGTTGCACTTTGGTGAATCTTAATGGGTTGTTTCGTTAATCATTATTATGAACAATTATGCGCTTCCCACCGTCATTGCGAAGAGGGAAGCGAGGTCGCAGTCCAGGAAGCTTGCACATTTCGGCATTCTTGGATTGCTTCGCTTCACTCGCAATGACGGACACCTGCATAAATAATGATTTAAAGTGCGTTCAGGCTTTCAGCATTTGCCACCATTTTCACAAACATAGGTGATAATCTCACCAACCAGAGATTCATCTTGCTCCATGCCCGGCTCTGAATTGGTCATAACGACAACACCGCTTTCCCCTTCGTAGTAAGCACGAAGTTTGCACTGCATACCAACGCCCCAGCCTTGGGAGAAAAAATATGGTTTGCCATCTTTATCCTTGTCAAGGAAAACACCTAGGCCTTGGCTGCTATCACAGCCGTAGGAGGTCAGCATAAGCCGTGCCATTTCTTGGTTTAGTATCAAACCGCTTTTGCCTTGATACGATTTTATCAAGTCAATAACAATGCTCGCTAGCTCTCTTGTGGTAGTCCATAATGCTGCCCCTTCGATATTGGGGTAAGCTGCCCTAATTTCTTCAACTATCTCACCGTCATTGTCATGCCCTACAGCACAATCTTCCATGGCAATATCGTCATAAGTATCTTTATCTGGCTCCCAAAAGAATGTACGCTTAAGCCCAAGGGGATTGAGAATAATCCCCTTTGCCACTTGCGGTATGGTTTCGCCCAAGACATCAAGTAGCACTTGGTTTATAATGCTGTAGCCTGCATCTGAATATGCGCAATCTGTTTCGGGTTCATACTTTATGCTGACTTCGACCGGATAATATGATGTTGTGCCTGTCAGAATATCAAGAGAGCTGGGGGCGTTATCGCCACTCTTATATGGGCTAAAACTTCCTTCTGCATCATAAAGCCCTGCTTGGTGGGCTAATAAGTTTGCAAGTGTAACCTTCTTTGTTTGTGTAAATTTGCTATCGGGGATTTTCCAAGATGTAAGGTATTCGTTTACGTCTTTGTGCAAATCCAGTTCCCCATATTGTGCCAACCGTAACACACATATGGCTGTAATCATCTTGCTAATTGAGCAAGCATGAAAGATAGACTTGTCATTTACGGCCTTGTCTGTTCCTTTTTCGAGGGTTCCAAAATGCTTGCTCCAGTTTATTTGCCCATCCATAAAATACGTAATGCTAACGCCCGGTATTTTAAAGTGGTTCATTCTTTCCATTATATTCATATGATTTTCCTCCGCTTTCATCTGTTTTTAAAATTCCTTCTATTCCGAATTCTTGCACTCCCTCCTTCCAAAATCCATTATAGAAAAAGCCAAATAGCAAAGCGCAACATTTTACGCCCGGTTTTGTTTGTTTAAAGAAGTTATAATCATTTATCCCAATGTGTTACGCAAATTTATAGATAATGGGCCACAAAAAAAGCGGAAAAGACAGGATTTTCACGGATAAAATCTTTAAAATCCGTGTTAATCTGCCTTTTCCGCTTTTGACCTGGTCCAGTTGTCAACAGCCCCAGGACGCCGCCCCTACACATATTGCATAATTCTTCGTAAAAATGACTAGTGAGACAGCCCCTTTTTGTGAATCCGCGTTGACTACCTACCCCGCACAACATCTACCATGGCCAAGTATTTCTCAACAGGTACATAATACGGCACACTATTGCCAGTCCCAAGGGCATACCCGCCGGTTTCGCTGGCTCTCTCCAGCATTGCCTGTCCCCTGGCCGCAATCTCTTCTGGTGACGCGGTACACACAAAGTCCACATCAAGCCCGCCTAGGAGTGCAATGCGCCCTTTGTATTTTTCATAGGCATTCTCTATCGGCATGATTACATCTTCAAAGGAGTGTTTTCCGTCAAAGCCCATGTCTACGATAATATCCTCCATAACTTCCTCCAGCATACCGCAGGAGTGTAGGAATACAGGCTTCTTATGCCGGTGGCCTATCTCCACTATTTTCTTATGCCAGGGAAACACATACTGGCGCATATGCTGGGGGGACAGCATTGTCTGAGTTTTGAAGCCCCAGTCATCATTGGATATTAGCGCGCATACGCTGTCCATTTCTACATAAAGATTATAATATTCCACCAGGCAGCGGCCTACATTGTCAAAGATTTGCTTTGCCAAATCAGGCTCGTCGTAAATTATGGCACAAAGGTTATCATACCCTGTTAACCCGATGGCATTTTCTAGTACGCCGCCAGGGCCGTATACCACATACTTCATACCCTCGGGTAAGTCCGCAGCGCATGTTTCCATTTTTTTAGAACAAGCCATTGCAGGGGATGGCCATTTAAAATTTTCGTAGGATGCCCAATCGTGAATCACTACCCCTTCGTTTAGGGATATAGTGGATTTACGGTCTTGCTCTACAGATGCAAACACATAGTCGGAGCCATGGGTGGTTACATAGTCATACCCTGCGTTTTTATATGCATATATGTTTTTACGAAAGTCGTCGAACCCGTCGCCTTTTACCGGGGCTTCCCCATTGTCTAAGATGTCATGCAAGTTGCTGTTTAAGAAAAACTCGAACAATGTAGGCCTGTCGGGTACTTCTTTGTTAAGCACCTTTAAAAGCTGGGTGTAGTCTGGTTTTCTCATTAATCTTCACCCTCCTAATAGGTGCCAAGTTCTAGCCCGCGCTCCATAAAATAGCGCAGGGTTTCGTATTCTACTGTATTTGGTATGGAATGGTCGCTATGGAGGCAATAGCCAAAGCCTTGTTTTACAATAGGGATTTTTGCCTCAAGCTCCCGGTCAATGGCTGCGCGGTCATTTGCGCAAATTGGGCGCACATCTATGCCCCCCATAAGGCTAAGTACATCGCCATAATTTTTATAAATCCTAAGTAAATCCATCCCGGCTTTGATTTCGATTGCTTGCAGGCAGTCGATGCCAGCGGCTACCATCCCAGGCAGAAGGGGTTCTACATATCCGCATACATGCATGACAACAGGGAGCCCCCGCTCATGAGCAAAGCCAACAGTGCGTTTATGGGCCGGGAAAATCATTTCATTGTACATTGCGGGGGACATAAATGGCCGCTCTTTAAAGCCCATATCTTCGTAGTACCATATACCGTCTGGGGGGCCTTCTTTTTCAAAAAGAATTTCTTGTAATTGAAGCACCATGTTTGAGTAAACTGTGACCATATCATGTATCCAATCCGGGTCTAGGGCCATGCCCATAAGCATGTATTCATGCCCGCAAATTGGGTGCATCATTTCAAATACATTTACACCGCTTAGGAAGAAAAATTTATCTAGTCTTTTTGCTTTGGCTTTTGCGTTGCGGTAGCCTTCAAAGTTAATGCGTCTTTCATCTATATTTATCAGCTTTTCCCGGATGCCTTCCCAGTCCTTGCGGTTTTTTACCGAAAAATCCACATGTTCTGGGGTAGCGTCGTGTTTTTTGTGCCTGCGCAGCAGTGCGCCATTGCCATCGCGGATTAGTTTGGTTTCGTCCGTTTCTTCTACTATTTCGTCAGCAAAGTCTATATCCGCAATGGTGTTAAGCGCCCACATTTGCATGATATCCAGGTTAAAGTGGTCTTCATGACTTTCCCCTGGGGATAGGTGGCCCTGCTTTGTATAATAGCCTATTGTGTCTGGCCAAAAGCTTTCGAATAAGCCTATCCGGTCTGCTTTTTTCCGTTGCAGGATACGGGAAATACGTTCATGACTTGTTAGGGTTGACATGGACTGCCTCCTTTTACATATAAATATAAAGCCTGCCCCCATAAGGAGACAGGCTTGAATAAATACAACTAACCATAAAAACCATCAATAACATCCTTAACAGTCCTGGCCCAATCAATCAAGTTTTGAGGCTTATATGTTACTGTGCTGATGTCTTTAATAACAAATTCGTAAGGGCAGTTATACTTATGACACAATTCAATAATATGCTTGATTTCTTTCCTGGTTGCGTCCTCGTCAAAGGTGCCGGAAACATGGGCCGGGTTGGGTTTATGGGCATAGACATAGTCGCCGCCAATTTGCTCGGCACATTTTTCCGCGTTGGCCCAGGGGCTTACGCCTATTTTGCGTAAGTTGGGGATGGTTTTAAGCAGTTGGATTTTGTTCTCCAAAGATTCGCAACAACCGTAATATACTAGCCCAAACATGGCAGCAAGGGGTTTTATATAGTCCAGTTCAAACTCTTTAAACATCTGGGGGGAGACTTCTGTAAATAACTGTGCCATGCCTCTAAACCAGGTGTTTTTTATTGATGGGGGCTTGCCTTCAAATTCTGAAACGTATGGGGGTGTGCAGTGCACGTTGGTTATATTTGAGTCGAAAAGCCCCAATGCTTCCATTTGGCTGACTGTAGAGATGGCACTGTCTGTAAACTTCCTGACAATGGCATGGGTATACTCTGGCTCGTAGGCCAGGTCTGTCAGTACTTGGGTAACACCGCGGTATCTGGGGATTTGGTCCCATGGGGCGTGATATAAATAATAGCCTTGTAACCGTACAGGCAAAATGCCGTCTAATATTTCGCTGGCCCATGCTACCCTTTGGTTATCAATTTCTGGGGATGCAGTTATTACCGGCTTTTGTATAGACTCTACTTTTTCCATTGTATCCAATTGGTCCAGATAGTTATGGGAAATAATATTGTTGCGGTCGTCGGTAACCAGCAAATCCTCCCGCACTTCTATGCCCAGCCCTGTGGTTGTGAAGTGTTTATGGATGCTGTATGCGTTCTCTACTACCATATCCCCCTGGATATATTGCCAGCGGTATAGTGCCCTGCGGAAGAACCGCTCCATCTGCTGGGCAAAGCTGTCTTGGCAGGTAAGGGCTAGGTTATTGTCTATGTCCATTTCATGCCATGGGATTTCATCCAGCCATACCATAGGGCGGCGGGGTTTTAGGTCATTGATGTCCCGCCCGCGCTGGTAGCGTTCTTTTTGGATTGGGAGAGCAGCCAGCTGTGCATATTCCTTTGCCAGTTCGCGAAGTAAGGCTTTTTCTTTTTGCGAAATGTTCATATGACCCCTCCGTTGGGTATGCTGCAACTCTAAAATAACTGCCTATTGTGCCGCAAACAACTGCTGTGCCAGGTTACTGTCGTACTCAAAAACCTCATACCAGCCCAAGGCCTGGGCAGTTGCGTACATATCCAGCCATATCCTATAAAATTCAGCTTCGCTCTCCGCAAAAATCATCTGCCATGACGCTTCTTCTACAATGGGGCGTATAGCATCCCTTATCTGACTTATCCCCGGTGGGTCGGCAGGTTTTACAAAGTCTGTAGCTGGCGGTGCAGAAATCATATTATTGTCTAGTATAAAATCAAGTGGTGTGTTGCTGCCAAACCTGGCAGTCCAGTCCGACTGAAGCCGGGAAACATCAGCATTGCTGGCAGACGGCCACAGCACAGGATTAAATGGTAAGCCCGTAAGGGGGTTAATTTCCCGCCCATAATGGCTAAACACAGTAATATTGCCATGCCATATGCCTTGGTTAAAGCTGCCGCCGCCCCATGCAGCGGGTACTTCCGCATCACCAAAATTGCCGGTATGCACACCTGCAGAAAGGCCGAATTCTGTCAGCACAGGTACATTATTCACCATTTCCCATGTTAGCCCTTCAGGGCCGGCGCTTATTACCTGGTGCCCCTCTGGTGAGGCTAGCCAGTCTATAAAATCAATTAAACGTTCTGGGTCTTGGGCATTTGCGCCTATGCCTATCACTAGGTCTGGGTGGTTTGGGCCGCTTGGGTTTATGCCGTAATCATGATGGATATTTTGGTTCATAATAGGGATAAAGTTGTAGCCTACACCCTGGGCAGCCCTGCCTGGGGTATTAAAGTTTTGCATACCAAACCATGGCCACCATGAAAATAATACTGCACCTTGGCCATATTTATTCCACAACTCTTCCCAGCTTTGGGTGGGGGATGCAGGATCCACAATGCCAAGCTGGTTAGCGTCAAAATATAGTTTTAAAGTACGGAAATAAAAGCCGTTGATGTCTAAGAATGATTCCACACTTTGATTGCGGTAGTCAATAAAGCTGGTGGTAGAAAACCTGTCCATCCCGCCATACAACATGGCAAAGGCAGCAACAGTGTGCAAAATAGTGTCATCTTCTGGGCCGGAATACAAGGAAAACCCATAAGTCCGCTGCCCATCATCTGTATAGGGCAGGGCAAGCTGCATATCGGCTAATATTGTTAGCAAATTTTCGATTGTATAGATTGTTGGGGCCCCTATTGCCATATAGGCGTCTTGCCGCAAAAATGCCCCAGTTGGGGGGATTAGCCCAGAAAACCTAGGGGTAGATGGTGATTGGGTTGATACCTGAAGGGGTAGGGCGTAAATGCTATCGGTAAGGGTAAGCTGGCGCGCCCGCTCCACAGCCCCAGGGAAAAGGGCGTTGTAGCTGTGCATTCTTGTTTCCGCCAGTTCGGTTATATCCATAAGAAGGCCGTCGTGTATTGTCTCCCTAAGCCTATGTGTCCCGATTACAATAAGGTCACCAAGATTACCTGCAGCCCTGCGGGTTTGGAATAATTCTTCCATTTCACCAGCGCCTAGGTAGTCAATGGACATATTAAATCTTTCTTCTACTATATGGGCAAACCAGCCAGTGCCTTCTCCTATATGGCCCCCTGCCCAGTCATTATAAAATTCTATTGTTATATGCTGGTTTTGGTTTCTGCTTCCTGTGCAGCGGGTTACCACAAAGGCAATAATACCTAAGGCCAAAATAATCCCGCCTATTGCTATCCATCTTACTGGGTGTTTCATGTATACCTCCTAAAATAAATGACAAGTTCTCTTCTTAATGATTCGAGGATAACCATGTTAGCGGATTATGTCAATCTGCCTACGCATGCCATTCTAATTTATAGTGCAAAGCGACATTGAACCCTATGAACATAGCTTCTTAGTTTTGAAATTAACATATCTACTCCGATAAGTATTTGTAGCATGGTACCATTCTTGTTAATTTAGAATGACTTTTCTGGTTAAATTGCCTGGTTGCATTATTTGACAAAGTTGAATGCAGCTTCTTATACTTTATCATGAGAAAAATTATTTTACTTGCGATAAACGCAAAATATGTACATTCAGCCTTAGCTGTATGGCTTTTGGCCGGCGGTATAAAAAAGTATGCCCGCACACCCTATGCTGTAGAAATCATTGAGGCAACAATCCACCAGTCAGACCAGGAGATTGCCGCCTTGGTGGCTGCGCACAACCCCGATGTAGTGGGTGTTTCCACATATATATGGAATGGAAGCAAGCTGCCGGGCCTATTGCAGCATATGCGGGGGCTTTTGCCCCAGGCTGTGTTTGTACTTGGCGGCCCGGAAGCTTCCTATAACATGGAGTACTGGCTGGAAAACGGCGCGGACTATGTAATCCAAGGGGAAGGGGAGCGGAAGCTGCCCGCCCTTTTGGACGCACTTGAAATGGGTAATATCACGCAGTCTATTCCAGAGATTGATGTGAGCATTGACCCATACAACGAAGTGTATATCAGCACATTAAGGGGTAAGCTTGCCTATATTGAAACATCAAGAGGCTGCCCGTATAAATGTGCCTTTTGCCTTTCTGGCGGGGATGATATACGGTTTTTTCCCTTGGAAATGGCCAAAAACCAAATTTATAAACTAACCAAGTCTGGTGTCAATACAATTAAATTTGTGGACAGAACCTTTAACTGCAATGCAGCAAGGGCTTACCAGTTATTTGAATATGTTATTTCCCTAGACACAAGCTGCTGTTTCCATTTTGAAGTTGCTGCTGATTTGTTTGACCAGCAAACTTTAAGCCTGCTTGGCGCAGCCCAGCCGGGCCGTATACAAGTTGAGGCTGGGCTTCAAAGTTATTATGAACCAACTTTGGCAGCAATTTCAAGAAAAATGAATATAGCAAAAACCGAACAAAACATTAAAGCTCTATTGCAAAACAAAAATATACATGTTCATGTAGATTTAATTGCTGGGCTGCCCTATGAAACCCTGGAGGATTTTAAGGAAAGTTTTAACAGGGCGTATTCACTTCGCGCCCATAATTTACAATTGGGCTTTTTAAAATTACTCCACGGAAGCGCTTTAAGAGAGCAGGCTGGTGCATTAGGGATTAAATACCGCCAGGCCCCGCCATATGAAATTATATCCAGCCCATGGCTTAGCCAGGAAGATTTGCAAACCCTAAAGCAAGCAGAAAACCCATTACGGCATACCTATAACAAGAGCCGGTTTTTATCCACTCTTGAATATGTCTTTGCTGTATCTGGGATGAAGCCCTTTGACCTGTACTGCATGATGGGAAATAGTGTGCAAAATCATGGGCTTTCTTTGGAAATTTACGCAGAGAATTTATATGACTGCTTTTGTAATGTAAAAGGGGTGGACTTTAACGATTTGCAAAGTCACATGATATGCGACTGGCTTACAATGGTGCGCGGCAAAAACATGCCGCGATTTTTAAGGCAGCCTGATAGCAGGCGTAAGCAAGTGGTATCAGTTGTAGAGAAGAAGCTAGGACGCAAGATAAGCCGTGAAGAAGTTGCATTTCTGCCATCTGGTGAAAGTGTATATGTGGATGTAGAAAGCCGCGACCCTGTGACAGGGTTATATAAACTTGTGAGATTATATTCATAAAAGTTGCATATTTATTCACTCCCTGCTACAATCCACGGTATAAATCAAAAAGGTAGTGAAATATGCTAAATATCTTCATAGACGGTCAAGCAGGCACAACAGGTCTTAAGTTGGAAGAGCGGCTAAAGCCCCGCAAGGATATAACCTTGCTGACAATAGACCCAGCCATGCGAAAAGACCCTTCTGCCCGTCAGTCCCTAATGGAAAAAGCCGATGTAATCTTCTTATGCTTACCCGATGATGAAGCGCGTAAGGCAGTAGAGATGGCCCCAGCCGGTACATTGGTAATAGACGCCTCCACAGCCCACCGTACAAACCCAGACTGGGTATATGGTTTGCCGGAGTTGTCCCCAAATCACCGCAGTGCATTAGCAGCGTCTAAGCGCATTGCCGTGCCTGGCTGCCATGCTGCCGGGTTTATTTCCATGATGTACCCCCTCCTTGAAGGGGGGATTATTTCCCGTGGTGCAAAACTTCATTGCAATTCCCTAACAGGTTACTCCGGTGGCGGGCGCGGCCTTATTGAGGTGCACGAAAATAGCCGTGCACCAGGAGATAACCTTCATGCCCCAAGGCCTTACGCCCTGGGCCTAGGACATAAACACCTGCCGGAAATGCAAGGTGTGTGCGGTTTAAGCCACCCACCGCATTTTATGCCTGTAGTGGGGGATATTGCCCAGGGGATGTTTGTTACCGTGCCGCTATGGGTGGATGCGCTTCAAAAACCAGTAACCATTGACGGCATATATAAAATATGGGCGGCCCATTATGAAGGAAGCAGTTTTATAAATGTAATGCCCCCAGAACCAGAAAATAACGGCTTTATTGATATAACACCATGCAATGGAAGCAACCGGTTAGATTTATTTGTTTTTGGCCACGAGACTCAAATCCTCCTTGGTGCCCGCCTGGACAACTTAGGCAAAGGGGCATCTGGGGCAGCAGTGCAATGTATGAATATCGCCTGCGGCATGGATGAAAAACTGGGCTTATAATTTAAAAAAGGACTGAACTTAATGCACACTATAAAGATAATCCCCGGCGGGGTAACTGCTCCTCCAGGCTTTTTAGCCTCTGGCATACACTGTGGCATACGCCGTAATAAATCAAAGCGGGACCTGGCCTTAATTTTAGCAGACCGCCCATGCGCTGCCGCGGCAGTATGCACAACAAATATTGTAAAAGCCGCGCCGGTAAATCTGACAATAGAGCATCTAAAAGACGGCAACGCACAGGCAATACTTGTAAACTCTGGCAATGCCAACGCCTGTGCCCCAGGCGGCATGGAAGCCGCCCAGGAATGTGTAAATGTTACTGCTGCTGCCCTGGGCCTAACCCCTTCAGATATAATTGTCAACTCTACCGGTGTAATCGGCCAGCAGCTGCCAACAGATACAATTACAAGCGCAATACCAGAGCTGGTAAGTGCTTTATCAAAAGATTCTGACCCTGCTGCCGAGGCTATAATGACAACAGATACATTTTCCAAAAGTGTAGCGGTACAGTGTGAAATTGGCGGTAAAGCCGTGACAATTGGCGGTATTGCCAAAGGCTCTGGCATGATTCACCCAAATATGGCAACAATGCTTGCCTTTCTTACAACCGACTGCGATATTGCGCCAGATATGTTGAAGGCAGCACTACAAGATTCTGCAAACCGCACATACAACAGGATAAGCGTAGACGGTGATACCTCTACCAACGACATGACAGCCATCTTAGCTTCTGGTGCAGCCGGCAACCCAAAAATAATAAAAAAAGACGCCTATTATGACGTCTTTCTTGAAGCACTTAATACAGTAAATCTTTATCTTGCAAAAAAAATTGCCAAAGATGGCGAAGGCGCAACAAAGTTAATCACATGCCGTGTAAGCGCTGCCACAGATGAAGAAAAGGCGGCGGTATTGGCTAAGTCTGTAATATCCTCTTCCCTGGTCAAGTCCATGATATTTGGGGCAGACGCAAATGTTGGCCGGGTGCTTTGTGCTATGGGGTATTCTGGCGCAAAATTTGATGTATCAAAGGTTGACATAGGGTTTTCTTCAAAATCGGGGCAGGTAAGTGTATGCAAACAGGGCCTTGGCCTGGGTTTTGATGAAGACCTGGCAAAGAAAGTATTAAGCCGAAGTGAAATAGTAATAGAGATATCACTAAATGAAGGCAATGCAGTGGCAGAGGCCTATGGTTGCGATTTAACATATGACTATGTGCGAATTAATGGGGATTACCGGTCTTAGAATGCTGATTGGAGACCATATACCATTTGGCAAGTATGAATGACGCATACTTGATATACACAATAACTCCATGTATTTATAAGAAAATAATTGAATATGTATGCAATATACGTAGGGGGCGGCGTCCCAGGTCTGTTGACAAAGGGGTTTTGAGGTGGGGGCGGCAGGTTGCCGCCCCCACGAAACCCCGTAAAACTGGCATTTCTGGCGTAGGGGCGGCAACCTGCCGCCCGCAAATTTGCATTTGTCAACAGCCCCGTCCCCGACAAGTATGCATAGCTATTCCCATAATATTTAACCTGCTGACAGTAGTTCTTTTATATCGCTAAATCCTCAACCACTGAAGCCAGCTTAGCATCAGCATCTTCTAATGCAGTACCGGTAGGCAGGCATACACCAAAATAAAGCTTAATCTTAGGCTCGGTCCCTGATGGGCGGATACATGCCCAAGAGCCGTCTTCCGTAGAAAAATACAACACATCTGATATGGGTAAACCTGTGATTTCTTCATCACCACTATTCAAGTTTAAAACGCGGTTATTGAGATAATCCCGCACCTGTACCAGTACAGACCCACCAAGGCTTCTGGGAGGGTTGGCCCGCAAGCTTGCCATGATTTTCTTAATATCCTGTAAACCGTCAATCCCCTTCATGGTTACAGATTTAATAATTTCTTTATATACACCATATTTTTCATACAAGCTAAGCACTGCTTGGTACAAATCCAGCCCTATATTGCGGTAATACACAGCAGCCTCGCATAATAGCAAGCTGGCAGCAACTGCGTCCTTATCTCTTACATATGTGCCAGTCAGGTAGCCATAACTTTCCTCAAACCCTATTAAAAAAGTGTTGCTGCCGGATTCTTCAAACTCTTTAATTTTTTCCCCAATATATTTAAAACCGGTAAGGACGTTGAAGTAAGCCATGCTATAGGCATCAGCAATTGCCTCGGTCATATTTGTGGACACAATTGTAGAAATTACTGCCCCGTTTTGCGGTAGTCTACCCTTTGCCTTCAATTGAGAAAGTATATATTCTGTTAGCAAAACCCCGGTCATATTGCCAGAAAGTAATATATATTCCCCGCCATGTTTTACAGCAATGCCTACCCTATCAGCGTCTGGGTCTGTGGCGATAACAACATCTGCGTCCTTTTCAATTGCCAGCTCAATCCCTAGGGAAAAAGCCTCTTTATCTTCCGGGTTTGGGTAGGCCACTGTGGGAAATTCCCCATTTGGCTGTTCCTGCTTTGGCACAACCCATACATGGTTAAAGCCGGTTTCATGAAGTGCCCGTGTTACGCTAATATTTCCCGCCCCATGTAAAGGGGTAAATACAATTTTCATGTCCGACTTTGGCATTATATCTGGATTTAAGCAGCAGCTTTTTACATGCCGGATAAATTCATCATCAACAGATGATGGCGCAATATTATACAGCCCATTGCTTTTTGCGTCAGCCAAAGCCATGGTTTTGACCATAGAAAAATCAGTTATCTTATTAACTTCCTGTATTATGGCTTCGTCCCGGGGGTAGGGGCATTGGCCGCCATCTGACCAATAAACCTTGTAGCCATTATATTCTGGCGGGTTGTGGCTTGCCGTGACAACAATGCCTGAAATGCAACCCAGAAACCGCACCGCAAAAGAAAGCAGTGGCGTGGGCCTTAGGCTGTCGAATACATATGTCTTGATACCATTGGCATTAAGCACCAATGCGGCTTCCATGGAAAATTCAGGCGACATGCGGCGGCAATCATGGGCAATGGCCACACCCATACAGGGCTTATATTCCTCTGAAGACAGGATATAATTGGCCAAACCCTGGGTGGCTTTGCGGATGGTATAAATATTAAGCCGGTTGCTGCCAGCCCCAAGTATGCCCCGCATCCCGCCTGTGCCAAACTCCAAATCCTTAAAAAAACGGTCTTCTATTTCGGCTTCATTGCCGGAAATAGCTTGCAATTCGTCTTTTGTGCATTGGTCAATATAAGGGTCATTGAGCCATTTTTTATATTCACTGCGGTAATGCATAATATCGCTCCTACTTTTTAAACCTGCTCAAAAGCTTCTGGTGCCATGGCTGTGCCTCTGCCCCAGAGCCGGATTGCCTGCGGGCTTTGCGTTGCTCGGCCATTTGTTTTTTTGTTTTCATTCCCTTCATGCTTACGATGTATGCGCCAGCTATTTCAACTGTGACATTTTTCTTAACCGGAAGGGCAGGGAACACAGCGTTATCACATATAAGGGTCATTATTTGGGGGCCGATTTTAGCCTTTACCAGGGGCATTTTCATTATGCGGCCCATACGTGGGATTTGGCTTGCCATGGCTTTTGGCAGGTTGGCGTTGGTAAGCTTGTCCTTTTTTTTGTCTATTATATATATTGTGGCGGTTTGCTTATGGCGCTCTACCATTTCGTGCTGGTTTGCCATCCTTCGGCCCGCCCATTTATTTAGGAAATACAGTGCCGCTACAACAATACCTATAATTATTACAATCAAAAGCATTACGTCAAAGATGGAAAAGCCAGGGCCAAAAACAAATAAATTAGAAAACAATAGAATCCCTCCGATGTCTTTTATAAATTACGACTATATTATAAGCAGAATAGGCGCTGCAAGCAAATGTGCTATGGTGTTTCACTGTCTACCCTATCTACCGTAGAAAGCAGCCACTGCAATCTTTCTTCTACCCACCCTGGCGCGTTACCTATTATTGAGCGCTGATACCAGTAAATCGCTTGCTGATAATCCTGGGTTACACCATACCCCAGTTCGTACATTATCCCAAGAAGGCCAGCCCCCCAAAAGCAGCCGTAGTCCTGTGCTGCTTTTCTAAACCAATATACGGCCATTTCATAATCCTGCATTACCCCGCGGCCGCTATAGTACATGCTGCCTAGATTGGTTTGGGCGGTTGTATTTCCATGTTCTGCCGCTTGGTGGTACCAGTATATGGCTTGCTCAAAATCAATCTCTACACCAACCCCGGTTTCATAAATATAGCCTAGGCTTGCCATGGATTGGGCGGCACCCTGTTCTGCGGCCTTTTTGTGCCAATAAATGCCCAATTCGTATGATTGTATATGGCCCCAGCCCCAAATGTATTTTTGGCCCAAAATCCCTTGGGCAGTAATGTCACCAAGATTGGCCGCCCTTAGGAACCAATAAAGGGCTTCATCAATATCTACATCTACCCCTTGGCCGTCGGCAAACATCCATGCCAGGTCTATCTGGGCACCAACATGGTCTTGCTGGGCTGCTTTGCGAAACCAGTACAGGGCTTGCTCGTAGTCTTGGGGCAATTGCACCCCATGAAGATAGCGCCAACCCGTATCCCGCTGCATACCGGGCGAGTCCATGAACCCAGCCCGGCCAAGCCAGTACATGGCCATTATATAATCCTGTTCTACACCATTCCCATCACGGTAGCTTACACCCAGGTATACTTGCGCCCCCTGGTGATCTTGCTTTGCCGCGTGGTATATCCAATATATGCCTTCATCAAAATTTTGCACAATCATTTGCAATCGCCCAAATTCGTATTGGGCGTCTGCATCCCCTTGGCTTGCGCGGATTTCTAATAAAACATGGTTTGGCACTGTTACAGCTTCTGCCTCTTGCTGGGTAAAAATTTGTATATTTCCCGTTATAGAATTAAAAGTCAAAACACCGCCAACAACAGCAATAAGCAATATAAAAAGATAAACAAAAGACCAGGCAACCCTCCGTTCCCCGGTCTCGTCATATTCAGGCTCTTCTTCCTCTTGCAAAAGGGCATCATTAAGCAATGCTTTAATTTTTAAGCTAATGATATCAACTGCTTGGTTCCATTTGTAATCGGTATTTAGGTATGGGTCATCTTGCAATGAAGGGGAAAGTGTGAATTGGTCATTGAAATCAAACACCAGCCTGTTTTTACCCAGGGCAAGTGCATGGGAAACAGCAAACTGAGTGGTTTTGGAATGCCTTCCGCTGACTGGGGAAATAAGCACAAAAACGGTGCAATTGCTTATCATCTGCATAATGGTATCGTCAGCACAATCTGGGGGAGCATTTCTTTCTGCGTACAAGCATGTCCAGCCAAAAGCGCTTTCCAGGTGTGTGGCCAGGCGTTTGGCTTTTATACTGTCTGCTGGGCTGTGGCAGATATAAATATCTCTTGGGTATATCCCATATTGATTTATGATTGTGGATGTATCGTCATGCACCAAAAAAACCCCTTTCGAAATCATTATAGCACAAGAAGTCTATAGTTTCGAAAGGGGTTTTTGTGAAACACAATAATTTCTAATTGCTATCTCTCCACAAAATCAACGCCATTTTCATTCATCAAAGCCCGCACAGTAACCAAGGTTTCATGTATTGCCTGGTCATCCACAAGCTCCCATATTAAACCTGGCTGGTTGACTTCCTCAAAAAGGCGTATTAATTCATAGCTGGTTACTTCATCTTGGTCATGATAAATATTGTTGCCCGAAACCCTTATTGTAAGGTTTACCGGCTCGTCATTGATGACACCGTCACTTCCATTTTCCTGATTATTGTCATCTTCATAATTATCCCCTGGTACATACTCTCCCTGGCTGTAGCCGCTGCCACTTGTGCCATTGGCTGTACCATTGCCATTGCCGCCTGGGCCGCCAAGGCCAAAACCGCTGCCCCCGCCAAAGCCAAAGCCATCACCGCCAAAAAATGCGAGTACCAACGCGGCGCAGCTTGCCAATACGCAAAAGCCTAAGACTTTACCATATGCGCCTTTTTTCTTTTTTTTCTTTTTTTCTGTTTCCATGCTAACCCTCCTATATTCTCATATCAATGGCAATTACCATTTCATTAAAAAACTGTCTTTGGATGTGTATTGCGTTTGTTATAAGCCTGTGGTCTGCGGCAAATATTTCCCTGCTGTCAAACCTAAAGACCAAAATCACTATGGTATTGTTCATTTCATGGATTAAACCGCTTAGGGTTGTATTAAGTTCCAATGCGGCGGATTCCCTAGCTAGATTGTTCCAGCATAGCTCTATTGCGGTGTTGTAAAGGTCTGTCTCAATAAGGACACTGCGTATATTGCTGTCATTAGCATCTGAGGCGATGCTGACCATTATAAGCCCAGTGTTGTCTGCCAGGCCTAGCCTTAGTGCGGCGTAATCTTCACTTATATCCCTTAGTATACCCATTTCTTGCGCATGTTGGGCTTTATATTCTTCAAGCCCCGCTTCCAGTACTGCAAACTCTGACTCTAAGGCTGCGCGGGTGTCTTCATAAAAATCCCCCATACGCCCTTCGCTTTGCACCAAAATAAAAAATAACATTATTAGTATTACATCCAGCAAAGGGGTTAATTCGATTATTATATTTGATTTTTTCATGATACTATTCCGCCTCGGTTACTTTTGCCTCTGTTACTTTTGGCTCTGGGGTGGCTGTTGAAGATTCTAATTTTTCTAGATAGTCGTCTATGCCCCGGTTATTACGCTCGATTCTTGGGGCTAGTGTTGCGTCTAGGATTTTAAAAAAGATAGCAAATATTAAACCCCACAATGTTGATGTAAGCGCAACAAAAAAACTGGTTTGCATATTACCCATATCTTGCACCATAGGAATAAGTGCAATAACTGTGCCAAGTATGCCAAGAAGGGGAAATATGCCCGTAAGGTTTGAATACATAGAGTAATATTTATCCGATGTTTCCCGCATTTTGCGAAGCTTAATTTTTGTGTTTTTAATTTCGTCCCTTGAAGGGGGGGCTGTGTCACCTGTATCTAGCACATCGTCTGGGCGGTACCCTTGGGTATGGATAGTGTTGTACACCTTCATGGAGTGGAGCCTGACAAATAAAAAATACCCCAATGTACCAACTGCTGTAAGGATGATTATTAAATCATAGCCAAACAGGTTGTCTATTATTGGGGGTAAAAGATCTTGAAATATGCCCATAATATCCCTCACTTACACGCTATGAAAGAAGTTTGACCGCAAATTGTGTGAAACAAGCCATAAGATGACATAGCATGTGCAAAATCGCCTAACAGAGACAGTATATGTCAAGTATTGTCCTACTGCAAGCTTGCATGATATTTTGTAAATGGCTATAATAGCGGAAAAGTTTTGCAATTGAAAATGATCACCCTATTGTTGTGAGCGCGAAGCGCGACACCGTCCGCAGTAAAGCACACATAGGGTGCGAACGAGGAAGCGTAGCAGGGCTGCGCCCAGCGGAGCGGGGGGGCTTGGGGGCGTAGCCCCCATTTAAAAAAGGAGGTAATTATGAGCAAACTTGATATCAATAAACTAGTGATTGCAATCATCCACGATGAAGATGCTTTTCACATTATGGATTTATTAAGCGCAAAGGGTTTCAATGTCACAAAGCTGGCCTCTACAGGCGGGTTTCTTAGGGCAGGCATGACCACCCTAATCTGTGGTGTAAACGAGACCCTAATACCAGAGCTGGTAGAGGTTATTAAGAAAAAATGCAAAAGCCGTAAGCAAATCACCTCTGTCAACGCCATGAATGTCAACGCCAATGAAAATTTTGCCCCATATCCTGTAGAAGTTACCGTAGGCGGCGCAACCATTTTCATACTGAATGTTGAGGAATTTATGAAGGTATAATACCCCATGGGCGGACTTCCAAGTGTTTTAAAAAATAAGCGGGGCCATGCCTATATATTAGAAGGGGAAGCAACAGAAACCCTTGCCCTTGGCCAGGCATTTGCCAAAGGGCTTAACTGTCTTGCAAGCCAAGAGGTTAACCCCTGTGGTCAATGTTTAAGTTGCCGCGTATTTGAAAGCGGTAACCACCCAGACATTTTTTATGTAAAAGGCACAAAAACCACCGGCATAGGTGTGGATGATGTGCGCGACCAGATAGTAATGGCCATGACAACCCAGCCATTTAGATATAAATACAAAATTTTTATTGTAGATAAAGCTGAAACCCTAACCCCAGCGGCGCAGAATGCTTTACTCAAGACTATTGAGGAGCCAGCGCACTATGGGGTATTTTTATTTCTTGCAACTGGCGTCCATACTTTACTTCCCACACTAATGTCCAGGTGTGTGCTGGTAAAACTGGGGGAGACAGCAAAAACACCAAACGCAGAGCATGAAGCCTTGGCCGAAGAGATAGCAGGGAATATAAACCGCATGGATATATTGGAAACCCTAGCATTATACCGCCGGTTCGAGCCTTATAAGGAATCACGGGAATCTATGACACAGCAACTGGATATGCTATATTTAGCATACGCAAGGCGGATATCGCAGGCTGCGTCAAAGGGTGAGCCCCAATGTAAGCAGTGGCATGACAGCATAAGCGCTGTGCAGCACACAAAGCAGGTGCTGGCCCAGAATGGGAACTTTCAGCTTGCAGTAGAGATGATGCTTCTGCGGTTAAGCGGCAATTACAGCTTCTAAGAAGGAGTTTATATGATAATAGTAGGTGTACGGTTTAAAAATGCAGGGCGGATTTATTATTTTGACCCATGCGGGCTTGAAATAGAGCAAGAGACCCCGGTAGTGGTAGAAACCATAAGGGGTGCAGAATACGGCATAGTTGCGCTGTCTAACCGGGATGTAAACGTAAGCAACCTTAACCAACCAATCCGCAAAGTGCTGCGCATAGCCACCCAGGCAGATAATGAGCAGGAAGAATCAAACCGGCAGCGGGAGGAAGAAGCCCGGGCAGTATGCCAGGAAAAGATAAAACAGCACAACCTTGACATGCATCTTGTGGATGTGGAGCTAACCTTTGACCTAAGCAAGATTATTTTTTGCTTTACCGCAGACGGGCGTGTAGATTTTAGGGAACTTGTAAAAGATTTGGCTGCAACCTTCCGCATGAGGATAGAGCTTAAGCAAATAGGTGTGCGGGATGAAGCAAAAGCTCTTAATGGGGTTGGTATTTGCGGCAGGGGAATATGCTGTGCGTCATTTTTGGACGAGTTTCAGCCGGTGTCTATTAAGATGGCCAAGGACCAGGGGCTAAGCCTAAACCCTACAAAAATCTCCGGACTATGCGGGCGGCTTATGTGCTGCCTTAAATATGAAGAAGCTACTTACAACGAGTTGAATAAAGGGATGCCCGGGGTAGGGGATTTGGTGCGTACCCCTGACGGGACCGGCGATGTATTAAGCGTAAACATTTTACGCCAAACAGCAAAAATTTCCGTTAAAAAGAAGCCCGGCGACGACCCGGCAACAGGGTTTTATACTGTAGACCAGATAGAAATTATAGAGCGGCGGCCCCAATGCGAACGGGGATGTAAATGCGGCGGATGCCGTGGTAAGGGGTCTTGACATGCCATTCTAAGAACCTGCATTCAATAACCGCAATGCCGGATGGGAATATCGGCGTTTCCAGGCGGTGTTGTGCTTATTGAATACAGGTTCTAACTTGTATGACAAAGTCAGGGCCGGGGGTATAGTAAGTTAGTGAAAATTGCAAATCTCCCGGCCAATTGTCGGAATAATTAAGATTTTTGTATGTGGTTATGCTATTTTTATACTCATTATTAAGCTAATAGCAGCCAGTCTTTTTAAATTAGAATGACGTGTACCAATAACATAAAGTAGGATGTCATTTTTGCCAAACCTTTTTTAGAAGCTATGTTTATAGGGTTCAATGTCGCATTGGCGGTCAGATTTACGCCACTCTGCGTCGGCTTTTTCTAGCTTGCCTTCTTGGCAAGCGTCGAAAAAACCTCCTTGATTGGCATAAATCTGCCGCGCCAACT
>Ga0131853_10007480_pt1 | contig 19792 bp, 8 predicted proteins | sample TergutLab28metaG_FD_92764 | JGI IMG/M metagenome (GOLD analysis project Ga0131853, IMG submission 92764) | Labiotermes labralis P1 segment gut microbial communities from Petit-Saut dam, French Guiana - Lab288 P1 (version 2) (version 2) | ecosystem: Host-associated > Arthropoda: Insects >... | reverse complement strand
GTAATTTTATTGATGTATCCTTAGCTCGACATGTTTCTGGTACATACGCCCATCATCAGGAGCATTATATGTTGAGTTGCAGCATATGGTTTGCTGCACCGAGTTTTTGGATGGGTGGTGGTCTTGAGAGCCGCTGCTTAGGTCGTGTGTACGGTGCGGCACGCACCGTACACACGACTTACGCAGCGGTTCTCAGGACCACCACCCATCCAAAAACTCGGTGCAGAAAACCATATGCTGCAACTCAACATCTAATGCTCCTGATGATGGGCGTATATACCCGAAATATGTAGAGCTAAGAATACATCAATAAAATTACCTAGTTGCATCAAGTTGGCATTTCACTTTATTTCATGAGGAAGATGCACGGTCAAACAACCCTCAACACTCCATTTTGTCCTACGGTCCTACCGTAAATAACCCCACTGTGTACATTTGCCTCTTATCCTATTCCAAATGTTTTAATATGCAACTTTCGAAATTTTGTCGACCACTGGACTAAAAACAAAATGGCAGACGCCGAACGTATAGGGCTGGATGGTTCTAAAATTACAGAGTGACAGGGGGTTCTGGAAATCTGTGCAGGTAATATTTTTTGTAAAATGTAAGGTACCGCTGTGGCGACTGTGCGAAAATATTCCTTACCTTGGGATTTGATTGTGCTGACTAATAAATCACTGGTTATAGACCTGTCAAATTTGGTTCACAAACTTCTGGGTTTACCGACTAAATTTAATAATTAATTGAACTCATAGAACGTGCTTATTGTCATGCATACCTGTGCCCCATTCTTAGAAAAATTGTTTTGAGTGTACAAAACTGCGGGACGAAAGCACGAAAAGAACCAGAAATTTTGTATCCTACAAAGTTGGGACTACGGAATTTTGTCTAAAATTGTACCGAGTAGCGTAGCAGAAGCTCACATCACCAACATTTTGCCAGCGGTAACTCAATTATATAAAACTTGGAATCGCTAGTTTGTTACAATAAAGCATTCAGAATCGTTTTTCCAAATTATTCTCAGATATCATAATTGCGTTTATTATGTATCAGTCTATGCAGTGCGACGTGGCTGAGGAATCAGATTATTCTCCTTTTTTTTTCTATAAAGACGGACATTCGGATTCGTATAGAAACACATGAAACCGTGTGATTTATATTCCTAGAAGTTCGATAAGGTTTGCGTTTAACCTTTCACCAACAATGTGACTGATATGGATTTCACTGATCTCACAATGGATTAAGATCTGCCATTTATTTTTCTTTTAATTTCCGTAAATGAATTTCACATTTTTTGCTTAATATCGACGTTCAAAAAAGTGTTAATGATTTACACCTATTGTGTGGCGAGGAAAGAAATTCTGAAGCTACGAAATTTTCTGCGGCTGTCAGCCACGACAATCGCTCTGACGGTGTACAGAGACCAAACAGAGCAGGTCTGCGAAACCTTGATTTTTATCCTGTAATTGAAGTCGGTAATAGTCCGACAGTAATTCAGTGACTTGGTTCGGCACGAATGCTCCAAAATTAACAAAGCTCCGAAGCCATATTTTATAATGATATCACTGTACGAACATGAAAAATTAATTAAATATTCCCCAGGCTACTCGCTTTTGAGCACTGAGAACACGCGATCTGTTGAACGTCGATTTGGATTTTCGTGAGTGAAAACCTCGCTGACAGAAAAGGGTAATTAGAAGAACATTAGGACTGAATAGGAAGATGTAAAATATTATATAATCTGTCATCTTTAACAGACAAAATGTTATGAGGATAAGGAAATCAGGAAAGGTGAGCAGATAGAGGCTTGCGCAATACATCGTCGAGATAAATGCATACCGTACTTCGTTCGGAAACCTGAAGGGCAGGAACCACTTTCAAGACGTTGCTACCCGTTGTTGATTACTGTGAAGGATACAGGCTCTGGTCATGCACACTGGATGGAAGTGGCTGGGTATAGTTGCTAACTGCTGAATCGTTTGAGTGCTGTAGAGAAACGTCGTGTTCCATAAAAGGCCAGGAAACTTTTAACCAGTTGAGGGACTCTTTATGCCAATAAACAGTGACTCTGCTACAATGAGTTATTTACTTGAAGAGCGATGATAACGAAAGAGCAGACCTGCATGTGTTATTATTATTATTATTAAAATTAATGGATATATGCCTGTGGCTTTAGTATGAATCATTTAAATTAACTTCTTTATTTAAAAATAAAATGTCTTTTGTGTAGTGGTTTAAAGAGGGAATGGAATAATTTCAGTGAGTTTTTAAGGTAATGTACAGTATTTGTAAATTAAATCACCAAGCAAGCGTATTTTATAAGAGAGAGCGTTAGATCCAACCCCCAAACTGCTATGAAGTGTATTGACTTCAAGTGCTACACGTACAGTCAGCTGCATGAGAAATTTCCGTCCCCCACAAAAACTTCTTTAAAACTCACGTCAAAGAAAGTATATTAGTCTAATGGAAAACAGCAAGCGAAGATTTCTAGCCTTTTGTCAGAAACTGAAACAGTCTCCACTTTTCTTTTAGAAGTGCCTGATTATATTTCATGCGAACAGAAACATGTATCACTTTCTGGTATGACATTAAAGTGTTGTGTTGGACGTCAAATTTTCGTTTGCGTGTGATTCAGAAAAACACAACGGGATTCTTCAGGATAAAATAGTCATCACTTTGTTTACATGAGCCTGCCATTGAACCGTGTGTTGAGTCACTTGAGTCCAGTAGACTTATCTGCGCGTGCCTCTTGTGTGATACTTCAGTCTTTTTCCTAAATTTTTGTAGAAACTTCTAATTTCGCTCATGTGTGCTACTTGTGTAGCGTTTGTCGTTTTTTTATGATATAATAGCCGTGATAGTGTTTTGAGTGAAAGTAATGTAGGATAATTTCAAGCACGTGTATCTACTTCAGGCTGACGGTGGAAAGAGTGACTCAGCCTATAGATAGGCTGATGTTTATTGGACCGTGCATCATTGTGATAACTGAAGAATAAAAACCAACTAGATGCAACTTATTATTTTATTGTACTTCTTATAGGCACAACATGTTTCGGGCATTACTATGCCCATCATCAGAAGCTCGCGACTGTGATGTTGATTACAACATTAGTCGTTTCGTTCTTGGTTTGCTGTATGTTGTAGGTTAGGTGCGGTCAGGCTGGAGTAGTGTTCGGGCTGCAGGCTGTAGCCCGGACATTACTCCAGCCTAACCAAACATCACATAAAAATTTGCAAACGTCCACAAACTGCCCTTAACAAACACGAAGCTAAAGAGAAGGTCCCCACGGTTATTTAGTTTATATTGTGCAGAACATTAACGTAAAGAAGGTTGTACGTTTTTCCCAGATCTATTATAATACTTCATTTCAGGGCACTAAATTAGGTACTGATGCTGTTGCAACCACCTCAGAAATTCGCTCGTAGCCATCATGTTTTTATAACTGATGAACGGAAATAATAAATTATGGCGTAATATATGTTAATGAAAATCGGTCAATTAGCTCATACTTTTAAAGAGGGGAATACAGGTACACACACTTAAACTAAAAAAAGGCTGCAGCCCGAACACTACTGCAGCCTAACTGCACCTAACCTCCAACATGCAGCAAACTAAGACCGAAACGACCAATGTGGTAATCAACATCATAGTCGCGAGCTCCTGATGATGGGTATAGTAATGCCCGAAACATGTTGAGCCTACAAGAAGTACAATAAAATAATAAGTGGCATCTAGTTCGTTTTTTATTCTTCAGCTATAGATAGGCCTATAAGCAGTAATCAAACTCGTCTTTTGTCTGACATCAGACCTCCAAACATCACGTAGACTCTAAAGAAATGTAAACAATTCGCTTTCATTCATGGCTTAAGAGGAATAGTATACTGAGGATTCGGGTCTTGAGGTGCCTGACACTGTGTCACTGGATAAGTGGTTCCCCGTGTTACGAACGAATCTTGCGCTTTCATCTTCAAGGTTAAAGATGTCCCAGATAAATGGTTTCCCCTAAGATCTTTTGACCTTTGTAGATGAAGCTTCAAGATTTATTCGAAACGTTGGGAAAACAAAACTAGCGACACCGCGTCGTATCCCAGAAGACCTGTTTTTTCAGAAACAAAGTTATCGTAACCCCAAACTACGAAGTTATATACTGGTCTTACATATTGGATTTATCTCCACAAACCCAGAAAGAAACTGTAAGCTTGACCACACATAGCCTATGCAGGTATCATGTGACTCAGGCTCTCCTTTTAGTTGTGTCCAGCCGGTATACCAACTTCCTTCATGAGAAAATCCTTTTGTAGATGACAGATGACGGTAGAGGATAACTATTCAGAAACCCCAGCACACTAGCGCTTCTGGTGGCTGCCACAAAAACACAGAAGGGCGGAAAAAAAAAACTTAGTAACCGGAGCACAATCCTCATGCTTTGGACATATTGATAAATGGTGCAACCCGATCCAGCAATATTAAACAGGACAGATTTATTCTGTCCAAAAATTGTTTCCAAAAGTGTTTAATTTTTAATAGATTTTACGCTGTCTGGTATTAACTAAATTTATAGCTTGTGAACTGTCTGGATTCATGTGGGGTGACGAAAAGGCTGACAACAATTGTATGCAGTAAACTTCAGTTTTTATTAGGCGCGTGCGCAAAATTGCGGAAATGACTATTAGCTTTGTCATGTCTGTCCGTCTGTGCATCCGTCCGCCCGCATGGAACAACTCGGCTCGCAACGGATGGATTTTCTTGAAATTTGATACCTGAGGATTTTTCGAAAATCTGAAAAACTCAAGTTTTATTAAAATCGGACAAGAATAAAGGGTACTTTATTTGAACCCCAATGTACATTTTTTATCATATCTCGCTTATTTATTCATATGATGAGAAATGTAGAGCAAATCAAAACACACATCTTGTGTTCAGTAATTTTTTTTCGAAAATCATACCGTTTGTGAGATAATGTGGAAAAATACTGTCGAGCAGGGCGCGCCACCGATGACAAAATGGCACATGCGCAATGCATGCTGGATTCCTGAGGCTAAAAATACACAACCATGTGTAGTAATTCACATAACTATAGTGCCAAAACGAATATAGTGAAGACGGTAACCGGGCTAGTTCGCTGCTGAGTACCGATTAGCCTAAGTTCGATAAATGAATATATATACACATATGTTTGCACACACCAAGCCACACACACCCATATGTACATTGTGTGTGTGTATAAATATAAATAAATATATATTTATATATATATGTGTGTGTGTGTGCGCGTGTGTGTGTGTGCGCGTGCGCGCGCGTGTGTGTGTGTGTGTGTGTGTGTGTGTGTAACATTTTGGTAAACTCATTGGAATTCGACGAACTCAAGGAAGCACGCTGTGAAAGTCTTAAGCTTCCAACTAGTCTCACATTTCCAACCACATTAGTGTAGCGGTTTCTATAATCATCCCAGAGTTGAATATTTCGAGTTTTAATCGGCTACTGGCCAAGCCAAGATAGTTTTTGCTTTGTCACAGAAACCCTTACCTGTCGCCGGGGTGTTCTATTGGAAGAGGACATTGCAGCTTCTTTCCTAATTCCTCTTTAGCTAGCCGTTTCCCCGGGGCTCATATTGGATCGGTCAGTATTTATGAGTCGTATTTGGCAGGTCCATCGACGCGCTCTCTTGATTGATAATTCGGCGGGTTTGTGACCTTTCAAGCAAATATTGTTATAGTTTCTTAAGTTGAGCCACGACCTCTTCCTTCTGCATTCTGACAAGTTCTATATTCAGACATCATTTTATCTTTCAAAGGTGCGTAAGTTTTGCAATTTAAACTTTTGCCAAATTAATCAACAATAAGAATCAAATAACTCATTAATTAACAGCCTTTTGTACTCAAAAATAATTCCTGTAGTCAATGCTGCATCTTTAAACATAATAATTTTCAATTAATTTATAATCTTCTGTAGGTGTTAATGCAGTATTGTGTGTGTTGGGCATCATACATGGCACGAATAGGGGTGATTACAGCTGCGTTTGATATTTGGATCTAAAAATCTAAAGAGATGAGAATAATTGTAATGTATATGCGTATATTTGAGATAATATTAAAGTGGGTGTTAAAAACAGGCAGGATTCCTGTGACCAAGTATAAGGCCCATCGCTCGGTTCTTGTGAACTTGGCAATGATGCTTCTAGTTTCACGATTTCTGTTTTACCTGAGCAGCAGTAGATGCTTCAGCATAATGTTGTCATATCGTGATACACTTTTTACCCTAATGTTCCTACAGTGTCAGTCAGCTGCTGCTAATTCCCCAAAACCTCGTGCAGCCATACGTATCGAGAGGTTGTGTGTCTGGGCTGGAATGAAGTACTCGGGACAAGCGGCTAAGACATTTAACACGTGGTATAAAGAACATTTAAGTCCTAAGCAGTATGAGAAATAATGCGGAAGACTCCAGCTGCGCTATTAATATGTTGTTTAGTGATGGTTACTGCAGTGGGAATACCGAAAATATAGAGAGAAACATAGATGATTGTACTAAATTGTGGAGAATTTGTAGGAAAGGGAGTCAACACTGACTAAACCAAGATGTGGTAGATGAATGATCTTGTCAGTTCGAAATATGTTGGAATTTGCGAGACTCGGGCTTCCGTCACTGCGTAGTTGCGTTGTTCGCTCTTCTGCTTTGTCACGCAGCGTTGCTGTGTAGTCGGTATCGACCATCACTGCGTTAACAACCCATGAAAAGCGAAGACCGTTTTGGGACTATTTTATTAAAACTCCTTGAATTTTTATGTTCTTACTCTAGGGATATTTTTATGGTATTTGTGAACTGCAGATGTAAGTAGTCTACCACGAGGCAATACATTTCCTTTTACTACGTTCGGTGTTGCAGATTGCTCTGTGGCCCAAATGTTGGTATCTTACCATGCGAGAATATTCTGTACATCTCATGTTGCTGTGATTATGTTCTCTTTCTGTACAAAGTTTAATATGTCTCAGTGCAAATATTCATTTTTACCAAGACCACATAAAAGGTTAGTCACAGGTCTGGGCTGGAGTTGTATTATTTTTTGGTATTTTAAATTGTTATGTTCTGTTATTGAGTGGGGCCGTTGTCACCAGGCATAACGCTTCCTGAAAGTTGCAGTTAGGGATGTGTATCCATAGGTTATATAAACGGTAGTTGCAAACATATTAATAAGGACCTGGTGAACACGAAAAGTTTCTGGTCTTCCAGACTGCGATTTAGGCTGGTACACTGAACTCGTCGACCTAAATGAACGGCATGCTTCGAAGTTTTGTAGAGGGTCCTGGACGTGATGTGCGTTTGTTAACAAGGTAATGAATATTCTGTTTCCATGAGAGACGGGCGTTTGCTTGCGGAACTGGGCGACTAGTAACTTCTTCGGGAAGACGGTTACTTCATGAAAATAATGATGACCGCAAAGTATTTTGTGACACCATGTGATCGGGGTAGGCTTTTGCTATCATGTTAGGAAATTAAATTACGCCGGTACCTACGTCCTCTAGTGGTATAATGTTCATACCGACTTCCATGAAAACCTGCCAAGTGAATCAAAATTTACTTGCGTGAACGCACAAGTATACACCTTCAGATATTATAAGTCTGTCTTCCTTTAAGAAATAAATAAATTGTGCCTGATATTTATTGGATATATTCGAATACAAACTGTGGTAGGCTGTGGAGGAATACCTGGTGTTCCGACCTCACGAACCCCCGGGGTGCTCGTGATAAGACAGTCGTGGTTAATTACGCGAGCTTTGTCCGAGCACTCCCTCAGCTCTTGATGCATGCATTAGAGGGTTGTTGCCTGGTCCCAAACGACGATCAATACGCACTACGGCCAAACACAGCCCCAGCATGTTACCCGTAACACACGACTGAATATTTCAAAAGATTTTAAGACATATTGTAGTTGGCTTGTTAATTCCCATGGAAAATTTACGATATATTAAAATGCCAAAATCAAAATGGCCCTTTCACACTGTTTCTCCCCAGAAGTTTTATATTGCTATAGATAAATCGAAACACGCTGATCTGAACACTTTGCTCCTAGAGGTGCCACTAACATTCATGGCACGGTTTCTTTCTCCCCCCCCCCTCTTTTTGGAGGGAGGGGATATTATTCAGTTTTACTACCTTTGTTCTTTAACCTTGTACAAAATCCCAATAGATACTAAAATATCACTTGAATGTCAAAAGGAGACCAGATTTAATCTTATGTGTGCTCACTTCGTGACGCTTGCTTTTGTTGCAGTTCAAAGAAAGGTAAAAATTACTTTCCTCTTCAGTGTTCTGATAATTACAATCTGGGCAGTACAGATTTGTCATAAACTTACAAAACTCATAGATCCGTATCACATACACACTACTCTGGGCGTGGTAAATTAGACAGCAGTATTTTGAATTTCGGATCTGCAACTGAACCGTCACTGGTACACTGTGTTAAAATAAAAAAACGGAAAATTTTATGGAAATTTTTAATTCTGATAAGCCCTACAGTGAATTCATAAAAGGAAGTAAATTATTAAGATCAACGTGTTTGGAGGATTTTAGTGCATACCTATAAGGAATATCCTCCGGATGTGGAGAGATGGTTTTGAGCAACCGTTTTATATAATCGGTTCTGTAAAACTAACATGAGCTTGTACTCGTGGTCTCATACTTGTTTGGGGGAGAAAGTAATCTCGTAGAATTAGTAAATGTCACGTGTCAAAATCAATACCTTTAGCCGTGGACTTATGTGGAATTTTTGGGCATGACACGATTCGTAACTGTACTAATTGGAAAAGTTGGAGGGCTGTATGGAATACCATCAGTAAAGGAAAGGGTTCCCGGTATGGACTTGATTTGTCCCGCTCAGAATGAGGTAAGGTGGATTCCTCTTGTGAGCACTGCAAAAGAGTCCCAGGTTCCAAAAAAGGTAGAAAAAGTTTGACCAGCTGGGCCACTATTAACCTTTGGATAAAGATTCTACTCTCTGAAATTCAACCCGTAACTCTGAACGTAAGGAATTTGTGTTGTTTTTCTCCTTACACTGGCTGGAGAACGTGTATGTGGGTAAGAGATTTAGGAAGAGCCTTTAGGCAGCACTGCTGCAGCGTGAAAACTGCGCTGTGCCGTGAAATGTGCGCTGGGACCGTTGAAAGCAGCGATTAAAGAACAAATATATGCTTTGCGTAAGCGTTCAGAAGAGGGACGTTTTTAATTACAGAAATACGGGACACAAAGTACTTAAGATGCCGGAAATATCGGAAGACTGCATGCAACGTGCGGTTTGTGAAGCAAAGTCACTGTACCTCAGTTCTTCATTGAAATTATAGCGAGAATATATGTGCTTGCTTTTGCCAAAGGGATTAATGCAACGTTAATGGTATTTTATTTGCAATTTAGTCGGGAGATGCATGGTTTGAATATTTGTCTCGACATGTCTTTCCTCACAGAGACTATCTCGTGGAATTTCATAGGTCCTCCGGCACAGTGCCGGAATATCAGCACAACCTGACGGCGAAAACTTGCATAAAATCCTTCCAATCATCAGTCATGAATCATCCTGCTATTCGACGATATAGAATCCATGCTACTGACAAGGTTGTACAATTACCCATGGACAGAATTGCCTGATTCCCCATGTAGGTGGAAATATTTCCTTTCATTTTACCCTTAAATTGAATTTAATGTCTCCTATTTATATAGGTTCCCAGACTTAAATCACCGAGTAAACTGCTTCTATTAATATTTTCTGTGCACTTTTCGGTATGTCCACTCGTGCTGTAGGTCTCACCCATCGTCCTAATAAAGTTTCATGAAGAGTCAAAATTAAGCAGCTCCTCTTATATAACTTCCTCAGACGACCGCTCCCTCACCACTTTATTCTATGTTTGTCAGTTTCAGTGAAAGTCCAAGTTTGATATCCATATACAACAACACGTTTGACTATTTGAATTATTTAAGATTCTTATATAGGAGCATTCTAAACTGTGTGGTACCAAGCATGAAACATTTAGGGTTACTATTAAACACTTTTATTATCCAACAAATGCACAAATATTTAATTCATAGATATAATTAAAATTATAAAATATTTAAAAGTGCTCCAACACGTTTCGGATCACAAAGGATCCATCATCAGGAAGCCTTATACAGTACGTGGCTAAAATTACAATAATGTTTCTGTCCGTTGACACGGACAGAAACATATGCTGCCATAACACCGACTACGTCCGTGTCAACGGACACGACACAAGCATTATTGTAATTTTAGCCAAGTACTGTATAAGGCTTCCTGATGATGGATCCTTTGTGATCCGAAACATGTTGGAGCACTTTTAAATATTTTATAATTTTAATTATATCTACGAATTAAATATTTGCGCATTTGTTGGATAATAAAAGTGTTTAATCGCCATTGATGCACGGTGCAAATATGAAAATTTGGGGTTACATTTATAAATTTAAGAGCAGCACTATATACGTGGCTGCAAGACTGGACATGCTGCTTTTAGCAATTATCCTGTTCCATCACTGCGTGCAGATTACGTGCCTCTTACACCTACAGGCTCACAGCGGGAGGCGTTTCATTATAAGTAATGCCGTGTAGCTAATGCTCAGGCTACGGCTATGTCCATAAATCCTGCAGTGGTCAGGCAAAGGAAATTACAATGCGTGCTTGTAACACTCTTGTCCCAAGCAACTGTGCTGCTCTCTGTGGGCGGTTGTGTGAGTTAGACATGTAAGATTGATTGTCCGTTGCCTTCATATTCTTGTTCTGTCCTCTCTTTCACTCTCTCACTTCGCCTCTTCCACCTCACTTTTTATTTGTAAGTTGAACCCACTGACATTTTCGTTTTTCTCTTGACTTAGCTGGCTAGTTGGCTGCTGTCATCCGTCGTGCCTTGAATGAAGTTGTTCAACTTTGATGACGTCACAGTTCAAATTGCCACTTGCTAAGAAACTAGTATGTATAGTCTGAGTTTGACAAGGGTCGTACCCTAGCGATCAGACTTCGAAGTGATATAACTAAAGCAACTGCCCATAGTAATGTAACATTAACTTACGCAGTCGAGAAATTTGTTCTTTACGTAACTCGAAAACTTTGACATTTGAGCTGACCATTTCGAAATACTAAAATGCCTTAATTCTATTTACATTTCCTGTTAAATTTAAAATAAGACATTTCGGCCGTGCATTCTTTATGATGCCACGTTAGCCTATAGATTTTTGTGTGAGGGCGGATATAAAGTATATGTCATATTACTCAAGACGGTGAAATTGTTGAAATTTTGAAATGCTGTTGATGTACTGGTAGAATACACGGCACAGGGCTCTTGTGTTCACCATCTTGCCTTTGATTTATGGGTGCTGTAAAATTAATTTCCTATGAAACGGGAGTCCGAAAATGTGTGTTCTGCTGGATTCTACTGGATGATTTAACGTCGAAAGAAAAATTAGAGTGGAAGACAAGGTCCCGATGTGATTAGAGGAATAGTGTTAATTTTGAGTTCATTCAAATAAACGCCTCTCATTTGCAGTGAACATAATTCCATTGAGTTCTGGAAGTACAGTAGCACTGTCTGAGCACTGTGCAAAACCCAAAGCTAGTCATTATCTGCAGCACCACATTCACCTCTCAATCCAATATATCTTTCCTCATTAAGAGCTTCAGTTGCGCATAAACTGAGAAACTTGCACATTAGGCCTTTCTGTAATTATATTTTACATAAAAATACTTAAATGAGTGATCTGAGGGCGAAGAGTGCGTACTTAAATGGATGAAGGTATTTAATAGACTTTCATCATTGCTGGATTAAAAGTATAGATTTCTAAATTAACGGCAAGGATTGTGTTTCGATTGTGAAGATAGGCAAGAAAAAATTACGGTGTTCATGTATGTGACCGCACATTGCCCACTGAGCTGGAACTCGATGGTCATACCATGGCTTAGGCCATTCGTCGACGGCATTTTATCTCCAAAGCCCGGTTCCGAACGCAGGCCATCTCATGTGGGATTTTTGTGGACAAAGTGACAGCGAGACAGTTTTCCCCAAGTACTGCATATTTCTCCTGTCCTGGTCTTTCCATAAATAATCATCAATATTTATTCATGCTTCACCGACGTCATATAATTTTAGAAACTGACCGCGTCGTTAAACGACAAACAAAAACTCCCACCAATTATTGTGTCAAATCTAGCGTACTACTTAATGACGTAAGGGAAATGACGCAATACTTGAAAAACGAGCTTACTGTTGATGTATACGTTATGTGAGGGGGGACGTCAGAAACATGTTAGAGGACTGTTGAATACTGTCCAATCACACGACTACAATTAAATTAATTAAGGGAAATTTTAAGCCACATCATCACGCGTCATGACGTTGTACGAATGTCATTCGAGTTTCTAACGGAACGGAAGCACCACGAAATTTTCAAATTGTGAAACGCACAGTACTGTGTCTGATTATTCTTACAGTGTTATCATAGGGCTAATCGACAGGATTGTTGTAGAAGTGTTGTGTAATGCTGGTGAAAGTGAGTACATAAAGTGACTTCAGCGCAGCGTGATAGTGAACTGTAATCGGATCGAATTAATGCATACCGGTTACATCAAACTCAGGTGGTCTGATTGTTACGTTTCCTTCACTTCGTTCAGCCACACATCTCATTACAAAAACACTGAGAGAAATAATCACAATTTTAAGAGTTCAGAAGTAGATAGGTGTAAAGTTAACCATCTCCTTTAACCATTCCAGTTTACAGTTTGGTGGTTCGATGAACAGGGAGGAGGAAGGGATTTTGAGAGAGGCTGCATTACCCCAGAACCGTCGAGGTAAGAACTGTGTGTGACGTAAGAAACAGTAGCCGTCTTCTAAATATAGACATTACGTCATCGGAATGGCGAGTGTGTTTGCGTAACAGTCGTGTATAAACGACTGTCGCTGTGGTCGTTGCACGGCGCGTGGTTGGTTGGTTGGTTGGTTGGTTGGTGATGGAAGTGAAACAGTGCAGGGAATTGATGAAGGTAAAATTGAAGGCACTGAAAGTTGACTTTCGTCCAAATTGTGTGCAAAACTTCACTCTGTTCCTCACACAGAACACAATGCAACCCCATAATAAGGTCTAATCAGTTAAAGGCGTTGAAGAATAAAAGACCAACTTGATGTCACCTGCTATTTTATTTCACTTCTTATGTACTCAACATGTTTCGGACATTAATATATACATCATCAGGAGCCTACGACTGTGCTGTTGAATTATCACACACCACTCAAACCCAGCCGCACCAAATCTCCAACACACAACGAACCGAGAACAAAACGACCGATGTGGTAATTCAACAGCACAGTCGCAAGCTCCTGACGATGGATATATTAATGTCCGAAACATGTTGAGTACATAAGAAGTGAAATAAAATAGCAAGTGACATCAAGTTGGTCTTTTATTTTTCAACTATTACAATGATGCACGGTCCAATAAACATACGATTCTAATCACTTAGTTCTGTGTACTGATATAATCACTGCTTCTTGTGAGAATCATACGGAACACAAATACGCTTTGTGGCAAAATGCAGTTTCTTAGGCGTTGCACGCCATATCGACTGGTTTAAAGCAACTTAAACAACAGCTGCATGAAAGTAGGTCGTTGATTGTTGATTGTAAAAGGAAAACAGTGTGAAAACTGAGTTTCAAACAACTACAATACGTGTATCTTGCTTGAAAGCCAGTGCAGACTTTGGTCGATTTCATATTTAGAATGGAAATGTTAACGAAAACATATGAGTAGTAGTTTCCAATAAATAAAACCAGCTGCTGGAAACCAGTTTTTCTGCGAAACATAGTTTCCGTTACATGAAACCAGCTTCTTGAAACCAATTTTTCTGTGTGCTTTCCGCGGTCGTATTACAGTTGTCTTACATGTAGTTGTTACTGAGCTTAAACGCGCACCAAGGATTACAGCAGGTATCATGCTGCAGTAAGTTAGCTACGAATTTTACCATAGCAGCGTGAAAAGGCACTGCGTTCTTATTCATTGGACCATGCTAGAAGTTTAGAATGGGATTCAGCGTGTTCAATCTTGGTCTGCAGTTCATTTATTCGCCTGTATGCCTCTCTATCGTTTGAACTTCAACTAGAAACGCAATATGTATGCACCAGAAACGATCGGAACACTCCACTTCCAGCGTGCGGTGATTGTAATTGATGAGGCAGTAATGCTTATGCAATGAACAGAAAGCACTGCAGCCGTTTTAACAGCAAAGTTATATTTTCCGCGATAGGCCTATAAACGTCCTAGGAATTGTGGTTCCATTTCCGTAAGGGGAAAGAAATCTCTTTCTCAAAACTTTCAGCCCGAATCTGGGTTCCTTTCCCCTTGAGTGAAGCGCCTGGGGGCGGGAGCTTACCACTTACTCCTACTTAGTGTGTAAGAGTCAAGAATGAAAGGAGCTGTATCTCCATTCTCCTATACGCCTTCGTGACTTGCACAAGGACAGCTTTACCTTTGTGGAAGGCCTGTAAACCTAGAAAACTGATGGAAACTTGCAATATCCGGTTCTTGCAAACAGAGGTGACCTGTAGAACAACATATGTGGTTGAGAAATACGTACAGAACCGCAGTTGGAAAGCCTAAAGGAAAGAAAACACTTGAAAGACCTAGACACAAATGGGAGGACAATATTAATATGGTTCTTTAATCAGTAGATTGCCAGATTGTGGACTGAAATAAATTTTCCCAGGATAGGGACTAGTAACGGCTGTTCTGAATAACCTAACTAAATAGATGGGCTCAGTCAAACGCGGGAACCCTCTTTACTACCGTCTATAAGACTGTTACCTTCTGAAGAAGGACTGCGCTTCATAAAGTCAGTTAATTTGGAGTCTTATACACGGACGAATGACAGGATTGAATGGTGGACCTTGGTATTCTTAAAACTCGGTAGACTAAATGAATTACGTTGTCAGTCTGTGTTATTATTACTTGTAGAGAATCATGCATTACTGACTGATATAATGAAGTTTTTATAGCTGTATAGGTCATATCAGGCCGACATGAAGAACCTTATGTGAGGAACTGACATAATATGTCAAATATGCATGAACTACTGCCAGTGGACTTATCAGGATGAAGAACAGCTATAATACAAATAAAGGTAAAGGCCACTCCGTAAGATGCCGTGACTGGCACGGGGGGCGGGTTGGGAGTTGTATAACTGTACTTACGATTAACCTGGTAAGTAATGGAGTGGGTTGTCAACGTTATGCTCCGTACGTTTTAACCCCGGGAAAGAGCCCCGGTGCCCAGGGTCACAGGACGTGTGTAGAAGAGGAAACATCTGTATGCAGATTGTTCGCTGTAATAAATTTGTTCAGTTTTTGTCTTGTTCTGTGGTGTTGACACCAAATGAAAATGGGCTGTTTGTGAAGTTTTACTTACTAACTCCATATTCACTATCGAAGTATGTAGGCCTAATTGGTCTTGTTATTGGGGCTGACGATTCAAGTCCTAATTCCATGAGTCTAATGGACTCAGTACCTAAAAAACAAGATAATTTACTCACGCCACTCAAACTTTGGGGCCAGAAACGTGTAATTAGCCGAAACGTCAGCAGCATAGACACACACCAGAATTAAGGAACAGGGTCAATAATATCGCCATAAAAATCTGAAATAAATTATTTATTTGTTTAGAATTCCGTGATGATATTAGAATGTGTATCATCTTATTGTATGGTCACTTGATTATAAAAAGGGCTGGTATTTTTGTCCAGAGGATACAATATAACAATTCAAAAGCCAAGACACTACAAAAAAACAAAGCGTACTTTCAGGAAGGATTGTACCTTTAGGTCAACAAAGTTGTATTACAAATCGTGATGCAGTAAATCGATATATCAACCTGTTGTTGAAATTTTGTGCGTCTCCACAACGATCATTTGTCTTCGACTAAGCATTTCTTTTGTTTTAGATTTATTACGTTCCTATAAATTGGTTGAAACCTGAGGGATTTAGCTTCTTTCCTCGACCGACTTGAAAGGATTGTTGTTACCGACATATCCCCTAGAACTTAATGCCCGATTTTGTCGCAAACGTCACATTCAATCCTGCACAGAAAGAATTGCTTCTAAAGAACAAGTAAGAATTTAAGAGAATGATTAAATGGAAAGGATTTAAAATGAGCTTATAGTTTTAAGAATTTGTAGGTACATAGGGTGTAGTAGATTTTAAATTTCGATGCTTTATTTGCGTTGAATGAAAATTCTCGCAGCTCATGTTTGATAATTACCGCTTTCGTAAATACAAATTTTGTTTCTTTTATGCCGTATTGTCATCCAGAACAGCGTACTCGTATTCTCAGAACTGTATGCTTTAAAACTAATTTTTGGTTGGGAGTTACGCAGAAGAATTTTGTTGTGAGTGACGATGAAATAGATATTTCCTTAAATAAAGTTATTATAGGCGTAATAGCCTTGGTAACCTGAAGGGAGAACTTGGGTTTGATGGTGTCTAAAAATAGAGGGAGGATTAATAATAGAAAAATAGGGACTCTTTTATAATGTGGAGTTTCATAATAATAAACCTTCACCTAATGTTATCAGGTTAATGAAATAAAAGAATATGAAATGGGTGGAAAATATGAGAAACGCTTGCAAGGTGTCAGTCGATTAAAATGAGAAGATGAAGTCACGTTAGACACCTTGTGGTAGGTCGAAGGATAATATCAAACATAGGCTTTGGACTCGATGAAACTGGCTGAAGATATGGAGTCTATAGTGAAATATTTTAACTAAGATTCTCTGGCATACAAACGAGCCGTAATATCTTGCTCGCTACATATGTATGTGTGTGTGTGTGTGTGTATTGTGTTGTATTGTGTTGTGTTGTGCTGTGCTGTGTTGTATTGTGTTGTGTTGTATTGGGTTTTGCTGTGCTGTGCTGTGTTTAAATTTTAAAGACTTTCACAGAGGGAATTTTGAGGCTACGTAATTGAAACTTGTTTTACAGACGGCTTGTTCCGAAGGAACTCGGAAACAGACATCCGCCACTGGCGCACAGTGTCGTGGTAATTGTAATGATGGAAAATTCCGTACATGCCGAATTTATCCATGCGCAAGATGGAATTTTAATGACGAGGGTTGACGGACTGGTAATGTACCAACTATCGATTACTATCGAATGGCGTCGATTATTGTTACTGGTCCGAGTGGCATATATCGGATACTTCACAGAGTGAAGCGTGACGTTCACGTGTCGGTTGTACAGTTCCGATAGTATTTAATCATCCTCACATCCCTGCATAGCCATTATGTATTGGATCGATTGCATATTAGTGCTTACTTTCAGGTAGAGAGAGAGAAGCCGTCATAAATCAATCAAACCATCGCCATGGTGACGTCACAACAGGTAGTTTACGGCGAGCAGTTTAGCAGGTTAAGTAGAATCAAGAAAGAGTAACCACGAGTTTTAGAGAAAGGCGTGTTTAAGTGCATTTGTGAAATTTCGTATAGGCCTATCTAGCTGTACATCTGCCTTGAAAAGTTGACAGTCGTTTATCCATATTTTATCAAGCATGAAGATTTACTACGGACGTCGGTTTGATTCTTTTCTGCTTCAGTTACTCTATCAAATTAGTCTCTTAGCCCATTTATGCAGCTGGCTGTCCGGAACTTTTCAAGTTCATGAAGCCAGTATTTCGGGATGTCCCAGTTGGGTTGTGTAATATGCGTGTGCAAGACACCTGCATTTAAACCAAGCTGATCTTCATACCGATAACGACAATTACGTAGTGACGAAGTAGCAGCGGGCTCCCTGCCAATAGCAATAATGTACATTTGTGCTCTCTACATACAAGTCTCGTGTCGCTCTTGATTCGATCCCCGTAACGATAGTCTACTGAATACAGTCTACATGTAATATAATGGCCTATATATGCATGTATTCTGATGGCCGTGTGGTCTAAGGCGTAGGTTTGCGGGCGCGGGATTGCCGGGATCGCGGGTTGTATTGCTGCTTAGGGCATGGATGTCTTTTTTCATGTGTTTGTTGTGTTTTGTGTAATTAGCGGCCTCTCCGACTGTCTGGTCACTCGTTCAGGGGAGTACCGTCGATTGTGTTGGTGTGATTATTTGTGTGTGATCTAGAAATCTCAACAATGACGCCACCTAGGCCCGGGTTGGGCTGTTGCACCACGCACAAAAAAAATATATTTTTATATAAAGTGGATCAAAAATCCGAAACACTTGGTTAATCCTTCTCATTTTCCATGAGATATACACTATTGCACTTTGTTATGACATCCGAATATTCTGTTCATCCACTCAGTAAAATGGCTTGCTCTTTGGTGGGCGATCAGAGTTTAATGTCCTATGGATAGCGGGTCGCTGCTGTGACGCTAAGACGGTCTTCATCGTCACAGTAGTTAGCAAGGTGTGGAGCGGTAACAATACTCCCACAGAAGCTTTCGTGGCAAGTTGCACAGGGCTGTTAGACCAGCCAGTGTTAGGATATTGTTACTTGTCCCGCGTACGGAAACACCTGCTGAATGCACCACTGGAATTATGGTGATTACTTACAGATGTTTGTCCGTTGAAGTGGGAGACACACATTTTTGTTAATTTTCATTAGGGTCTTTGTGTTCTGCATGTTGTCACCACGACATAGACCGAGCATGGTGCCGTGCCGTGGACCTGTAGTGTACAAGGGATGTATCCGGTTTGAGTCTTTGTTACTGGAGCCTATAATCATTCTGTAATCACTGCATAGACGAAGCAGATTATCATAGCTGTAATGATTGGATTTGCATACATGAAGTGCCCTTTTCGAGCCTCAGATGGGACACAGGCTACCTTGACAGGCTCTTCGTGGTTTTCTTCGGTCCCCTCATGCAACGGCCGTTATAGTAACTCAGATTAACCCACAGACATTTAATTGATCATACTTTCAAATTGATCTTCTCAGCAGCCATGTTACTTTCAACGGTTTATAATTTCGGGCTGGTTTTCCTCGGTCCCCTCATGCAACGTCCGTTATAGTAATTCAGATTAATCCACGGACATTTAATTGACCATACTTTCAAATTGATCTTCTCAGCAGCCATGTTACTTTCAACGGTTTACAATTTCGGGCACTGTCAGCGTAGTAAAATAAAACACAAAGTAATGTTGCATAGTAAGCTGTTCATAGTAATAGTGTCAGTTGAGAGCACAGGTAAGCATATAGGTGCTTTGTAGAGACTGAATGTTTGGTTAACTACGTCATCCCAAGTTTTGTAACTCTGTGATATGCTGAGGTCATTAACACTAAATTCCTATTGCCGTACCACATTTGTCTGTCTGTCTGTCTGCCCACCATACGCTGTATTTAACTTATCCCAATTTTGGTCCCTTGAATCAGTTGGTAGTTGGATCATACACTCATTTGCATAAGGTTGTTTGTACTTCCTAATTTTACTGTTTTTATTCCTCTTACGGATACGTTCGTGTCGGATTTGCTCATTGTGCCATACTTTTGCTTTACCCAGTTCAAAAGTCTCTGTTTCACACAGACTTGTTTTTATGCACAGGAAGTACGTCTTATGTCCACAAATATTGTACGGGACATCTAATTGGTACTAATGAAGGGAAGGCAGTATTTAATTTCCGTAAAATTGTCTTAACTTGGCTGCCCATTTGCAGGTTCTCGAGCTAAGGGAACATATGGCGGCGCGTGTTGTATGATTTTCTACTCAGCATATAATAAACATAGGAATGTTAATAAAAATCCAACCAGATGCAACAGTATG
>Ga0131853_10007479_pt1 | contig 19793 bp, 19 predicted proteins | sample TergutLab28metaG_FD_92764 | JGI IMG/M metagenome (GOLD analysis project Ga0131853, IMG submission 92764) | Labiotermes labralis P1 segment gut microbial communities from Petit-Saut dam, French Guiana - Lab288 P1 (version 2) (version 2) | ecosystem: Host-associated > Arthropoda: Insects >... | reverse complement strand
CGCGATTATTTACAGCGTTTTTGCAAGCGTAACGGCATACGGTACATCAAGCCCCATGCGTTCCGACATTTTAACGCCAGTATCTTAATAAATAGCGGCGTTGATATTGTAACAGTCCAAGCGGCGTTAGGGCATAGCACCCCCATCACAACATTAAGGGTATACAGCCATGCTTTCAACAATGCAAAGACCCGCGCAATGGAAGCTATTGCAAACGCAATCGACATCTAGTAGGTGATTGTATCTTGTGCTTGTTTCCAATAGCCTATACTATAAAATCTTGACCAAACAAAGACCAAATGAAGTAATGACCAAGATTTTATGTGGCAAAAATCCAGTGTTTATGCGGGTTTAAGGGTGAAATGTGGCTTTACACACTTACGGGTGGTACATAAGTGCGCCCTTGCAATTAAAATAATTCGGCGTGAGAACCTGTTCGTGTTGCAGTAAGCACAAGTTTATCGCTATTTATAGAGTAAACAAGTAACCAATCCGGGCGAATATGACACTCACGCAAGCCTATATAATTACCCTTTAATGCGTGGTCTTTATATTGTGGCGGTAAAGGTTTGCCAGCAAGAAGTATTTCCAACACAATATTAAGCATGGACAAATCAAGTCCCTGCTTTTGTATTCGTTTTATGTCTTTGCGATACTGTGATGTGGTGCTAAATTTCATCATTTTCAGCCTCCAAGTCGGCATAGAACTCGTCAAGGCTTACGAACGTTTTTGTAGGCAGTTGCTCTGTCAATATTTTTTTTGTTTCTAAAATAGCCGCTTCAGTTTCAGCATTATATCGGGGATGGACCACATCAAAAGGTAGCCCGCCAACCATAAGTGATTTACGAAGGAACATTATAATTGCATCAGATGTAGTTATTCCAAAACTCGAAAACAGTTCTTCTGTTCGAGTTTTAGTATCTGGGTCAATACGTACATGAATATTTGCTGACTTAGCCATTATTCTCACCTCATTCACAGTATATTCAAATGTGTATACAAATGCAACCTAAAAGTTTGAATGAGGATTGCCGTTTCAGATAGTAGCGAAGTACATTACTAATTCGGTTAATCGCCTGACCCTATCAAGTTGCGAAGAATGGCGAACATTAACTGCATTAAAAAATTATCAGCCTAAGCACCATACAACTTTGTTAACAGGTCACTTACAGCCCCCGGTTTAGCGGCCAACTCCGCAAATATTTCCTCAATTTTACCCGCTAGCCCCGCGGCGTACAAATCAACGCCAAAGGTTGCCGCGTCTGACAAGATTGGCCGCAGATCTACAGCGCTAGTACATTCGCCAAGCTTTAGCTCTGCGAGAGGAAGCACAGCTGCCGGCAGTTTTGGGTCGGGGCTAAGGGCCATGGGCATACCGGTATCGTCAATCCCCATACGGTAACGCAGCCATAGGGCTACGAAGCGCGGGATTGCGTCAAGCCCTGCGATATCAAGGCCTGCGGCGGCCCTTGAACTTAGCGTTACACCAAAGCGCACAGGTATTTTTTGAGACGCGTCCATATTAATGCGTGCGGGGGTATCGGGGATGAAAGGATTAGGGAAGCGTACCGTTATAACTTCTTGCAGGAAGTCTTGCGGGTTTATTATGCCGGGGTTGGCCACAACGGGCATTGCCTCTTCGGCGGCGTGGTTTAGCAGCGCCACCAGCCGTTTATCTTGCATACAGGCCGCTATTGTGGGGTAGCCAAGCAAAGTGCCACTAACGCCTAGAATTGTATGCAATGGGTTAAGGCAGGCACAAACTTTCATCTGGTCGGCTTTGCGTACGGTCTCCCTGTCGGTTAGATATACACCTTGGCCAACGGTTTTTTCAAAGGGTGGGCGGCCATTGGGGAATGCGTCTTCTATTACAAGATATTGTGGACTTTCCGCGTTTACGAATGGGGCTACTGTGGTGTGCTTCGCGGTTTGAGTTATTCCGGTTGACGTGAAGCCTTCTGCTTCCAGCATTTCAGCTACTTTTTTGGAGGGGGACGGCGTGATTTTGTCTATCATTGTCCATGGGTAAGACAAGGATTTTAGATATTCTATAAAGCCCGGCGTGGCGTGGTGATTGCCTAGCCATGTCTCGGCTATGGCGGTGACAGCATTGGCTATTCGGGTACCGTTCTCTGCAAAATTATCCATTGCTACCAATGCAAGCGGCTTGGGGTCTACATGATAACGCAGCAATAGCCCTGCGGTTACTTGCTCCATAACAGTTTTGGCTTCGCCCGGGGATTGGCAGATATCTTGAGTGGCGTAGCCTTTTTCTGTTATGGTGAAGCTTATCATTTGCAAACTGCTTCTGGCTATTATATCGCGTAGCCGCACTGGGTCCGAATGGAAAGCATCTGCAACGCTGGCGATTACCCGCTTTTGAATGCCACCATCTGCACCTAAGCTTACGGCTAGGGTTAGGTTATCGTAGGGCGTGAAGGACGCGGGAATAATACCTTCGTCATACGATTCGTATACAACTATGCCTGTGTTTGTGTGACCGGCTTCCAGCAAATCTTGCTGGAGTCCGGCCAAAAATATACGGAATATGTTGCCTGCCCCAATATGTAGCCATGTTGGGTAATCATTTGTATTTTCAATCATTGCTTCGGTGTCAAATGTGGGCAGGGTGTAGCTTGCGGGCCAATCCGCTGGGTGGCGCAGGCTTTGCTTGTTTAGGGTTATGGATTTTTTCATGTTGCCCTCCTAATTATTATCGCATTTTTCTATTGAACTTAACTTCATATATTTGGCCTACATAAGGCACAACTACAATAATTAATACCCCGTAACTTGTCAAATTTTCGCATATTTGACACCTTCACCGCGATATGGAATACTGCAACGATGCTATTTCCCATAAAGGATGATTTCATGAGCGCAAAGCAAGGCAAATACGACTTAACCCAAGGCCCGATTTTACATAAGCTTATACCACTATCTTTACCCATAATGGCAACATCCTTCATGCAGATGGCATACAGCCTCACAGACATGTTTTGGATGGGGCAGCTGGCTGGCGGCACGGCTGTGGCTGCGGTAGGTACTGCCGCGCAGTTTTTATGGTTGTCAATGGCATTTATGATTATAGGCCGCACGGGCGCAGAAATTGGCGTGTCCCAAAACATGGGCCGCGGAGACGTTGCTGCGGCAAAAAGTTTTGCGCAAAACGCGTTTATAATTGCCATTGTGCTTGGCATTGCTTACGCCGCTGTCATGATAATTGCAAGCGGTCCGCTTATTGGCATATTTAGAATACAAAACCAAGAGGTAGTGCAGGGGGCAAGGCAATACCTAGTGGTTTCTGCACTGTCTATCCCGTTTTTGTTTATGCATAATGTTATCACCGGGTGCTATAACGGGTTTGGCAATACCAAGATTCCTTTTTATATAAATTCCTTTGGCTTGGTGCTTAATATTGCCATCAGCCCTATACTTATTTTTTGGCTGGGGTTGGGGATTGTGGGTGCGGCAGCTGGTACGGTTGTTGCTTCCATTGTTAATCTCGCGCTTAAAATATGGGCAATCAAGTTTTATAGCGGCCGCCCTTTTGAAGATCACACTATCTTTAGCAGAATCGATTGGGGCAGGATTAGGCAGATATGTAAGTGGGGCTTGCCGGTGGCCGCAGAGTCTGCACTATTTACATTGTTGTTTATGGCTGTTTCGGTACTTGTTGCCGATTTTGGCGAAGGCGCCATTGCGGCGCAAAGGGTTGGCTATAGTATTGAATCGCTTTCGTTTCTGGTTGGTGGCGGCTTTGCCATGGCTTTTGCATCCTTTGTAGGGCAAAATTACGGCGCAAAAAAATGGAGCCGCTTGCGTAGCGGCTCCCGTATTTCATTGATTGTTATGGCCGGTTACGGCGTTTTCGTTACTGTTGTGTTGTTTGTACTTGCGGACCCGATGGTTAGCTTATTCCTTGACTGCCCGTACGAAATTCAAATGGGTGGGGATTATTTACGGATTGTGGCGCTTACGCAGCTGCTGTTTTGTATGGAGGGTGTGGCCGTCGGGTCTTTCCGCGGGCGTGGGCTTACGGTTTACCCTTCTGTTGTAAGCATTAGCAGTAATGTTTTACGGGTTATTGTTACTTATACGTTGGCGGCCACGGCACTGGGCATTACTGGGGTGTGGATTGGCATTGCTATAGCTATGACAGTAAAAAGCGTGTGGCTGCTGGTCTGGTTTAAGATAAATGTGAGGAAATTGCCTCGTGAGGATGCACCGCAAGATGAGCCTATTGAAATATAACTATACAGTCTTTATCATTGTTATACGATGCGAAACTGTATCATCAAATAGAACAAATCCTTTTCGCTCATATAGCCGCCTTGCGGCAATATTATCCCTATGAACGCGGAGATAGATACTCCGTTCACCCATTTTCATCACATAGTCAATAGAATAGTCAATGATATAACTACCGATTCCTCTGTTGCGAAATGCCTCTTGGATAGCTAGGTATGTTATAAACCACCCCTTGGCATCATTTTTCAAGGAAATTGAAAAACCACCGATATATTCGTCATTTGATTCATAAACAAACATTTTACGCCTATCATTATAAATTTCATCGGCTAATTTTTCTTGTTTATCCTTGTCATGCTCAAAATCCCAGAATGAAAAACATTTGTGAAAATCCTTTGGGTATATTTCAATAATTTTATGATATTCACTTATTATGCTAATCTCACCTTCACCGCCCCTCATTTTGCTCTAACAACAGGCACATGTTGAGTGCGCTTGCTACAACTGTAGATGCGTAGGTGGTTCAGCCCACGCATATCCTATTTCTGATGGAAGCATGCCATAGTTAAAACACTTGACCAAATCCATATGCAGGAATGGGATGTAGGTACGCTCTTCGGCCGTACATATGTGTACATGATTTTCGAGGAAATTGTGGATAGGCGCCTGACTAAATATAGCGTCTATAAGCGCAGTAAACGGCCTTACCGTACGTATAGAGCATGCAACATTACCTTCACCCTGCGCGGCCCGCGCGGCAAAAATAATATTATTAGTTATGCCGCCACCCATAGCATTGCCCAAGTTTTCTATCCGCCCGTCGCGGTGGTGGACAATACATACACCTTCACGGTCTAGCACGCCTACCGTGATTATGGCTTTTTCCAGCTCATACTGCATTATAGGGTTAGGCATATTATAGTTTGTGGCATGCGATGCTATATACAGCACCTTCGCGTCACCAGCATCCCCACGCAGCACACAGGTATCAAAGGTTTCGATATTATTGGCGCGATATATTTCTACATAGGTATCATTCAAGCTTGCGGAGTCTTCCATCGTGCTGCCAAGCAAAAATAGCATGTTCTGCAAATGATGCGATGTGGCGTTAGAGGCCACAGCATCGTTTACTAACTGCCCATCGTCTGTTTTGATGCGCCCGGCCCAGCTGTTGCGGTTGTAGTATTTCCAATCTCTTGGCCAGCTTGTATAGTTTTTAAAAAAGACAGGCTTACCAAATTCCCCCGCGATAATACGGGATTTAAGCCCCCGCATCACGCTGGACGAACACCACTGAAACCCTACAGACAGCGTCTTGCCTGATGCTGCAACTTCTTCATCCAAAAGGTTAAGGGTTTTCAGGTCAGGTACCAATGGCTTCTCGCACAACACATGGCTTCCGCCTTTAAGTGCCGCTACACACTGCTGATAATGCAGGTGGTGAGGTGAGGCTATGATTGCCAACTGCGCGGTTTGGCCGGTGGCGTAAAAATCCTCTAATTGGTTGTACACGGGGATGGTGTCTTTGAACAGGTCGTAAATTGGGGAGTTTTTTGCGTAGGGGTCTACAATTGCAGTCAGGTGTACTTCCGGGATTGCGTTTTCTAACATTGTCCGGCCATGGTTTGCGCCGTAGCCACCTGCTCCTACCAGTATGGTACTTACTGGGTTTGTCATATGTCACCTCTGTTTTCAGCTTCTATGGCGGGCCTTACGCCTTCACAGACAGCGTTTTTAAGTTCGTATGTTGGTACGCTATTACGGATGCGCAAGGTCAAACTTGCGCCTTGATAATAGTTGAGTCGCATTACTTTGTAAACAGGCACTGGCATACAGGGAAAAGGTTTACCATTAGTATCAAAACCAAGCGTACTTATGACTCTTCCCTCAAAAACTCAATCGTATAAAATCCACCCTCCAAAAACGGCGGGGCCAATTCGTCTCGTACACGCACATAAATTGTGCAGATATCTGTAAACTTTGTATCTAAAATTTCCACGCCCCATTTATCAAAATTATACTTGACCTTATCATATTGCGAATAGTCACATGACACACGGTAATGCTTGTAGAAAACCTGCTCTGTCGCCCCGGCGGCTTCCATTGCGCCCTTAGCAGCCTTTGTATAAGCGCGCACTAAGCCCCCTGCCCCCAAGAGCGTTCCGCCAAAGTAACGGGTTACTACGCATACATAGTTTATTACACCCGCTTTCTCAAATACGTTTAGTACCGGCATGCCTGCGGTTCCGCCGGGTTCGCCGTCGTCATTAAAGCGGATAATATTGCCTTCGGTTATGGAGTACGCGAATACGTTGTGATTCGCGCTTTTGTGAGCCTCACGTACTTCGGCTATTACTTGCCGGGCTTCTGCTTCCGATTTTGCCGGCGCGCATAAGCCTATGAAGCGTGAGCGCTTTTCTTCTAATTCGTAGTAACCGGTGTTTGGCAGTATTAATGGCATAGGTTTCCTCCGTTTTGGCTGAAGTTTTATTGTAAGTCGCTTCGTTGTTCCCGAAGCAAGGCCTGCGCAAGAGTGACTGCGCCGCTTTTTTTGTACATCACGTATAAACCCACCATTTGCTAAGTATAAATATACCAACCATTATACACAACATTTGGAGGGAAACCCATGAAAACAAGAAAACTGGCAACACTTACAGTCCTTCTGCTAACCATTTCACTATTACTATCAGCCTGCGGCACCGGCGATGGACTAAGGGGCCCGGCGGACGCCGCCGAAATCAGCGCATTCGAGCAGATAACACGGATGCTGTTTGAGATGCAATCGTACCGGGCCATAGCCACGGTAGAATACCGCTCGAACAAAGGCTCAAACGTCTACGAAACAGTCCAACATGCCCGCATAACAGGCGAATACCGGATAGAAGTAACCGCCCCGGAAGCAGTATCCGGTAGTGTAACCGTTAGCGACGGGCGGCAAATCCAACAGTTTAACAGCCGTGTAAACGGGCGCGTGAGCCTAATGGTACAAGAAACCCCCGAGCGCAGCGAAATATTCCTTACAAGCTTTATCCGCAACTATAAACAAAGCGAGGATGTCAGCATAAGTGTGACCGATATGGACGAGGGCGTACGCACGGTTTTAGAGGCCACAATCCCCGGCAATCATCCATATTTAGCTATTGCGCGGCTATGGGTAGACAATGAGACCCTTCTTCCTGTAAAATTGGTAATATTTGATGCTGACAATTCTGAAAGAGTCATCGTCACATACCATGTTTTCGAGTATAATGTAGTCCTAGACGATGGGCTGTTTACGATATGAATCTGTCGCACTCTTATACATAGGGGTTACATATGGAATACAGGAGAGTCTGGGCTGAAATAAGCTTGGGTAACTTAATGCACAATTTCGCTGCTATACGCAGTCACATACCGGCAGGTACAGCTTTGATGGGGATAGTCAAAGCTGACGCGTACGGCCATGGCGCGGCCCAAGTTGCGCATACCCTGCTTAAGTGCGGGGCAGATGCTTTGGGTGTTGCCATTTGCGAAGAAGGTGTCCAGCTAAGGGAAGCGGGTATAACCGCACCCATTCTGGTAATGGGTTTTACCCCCACGCCCCTTTTGACAGAAGTAGTAAGATATAATCTTGTCCAAACCATTTTCACAAAAGAAGGCGCGAAAGCCTTAGGGGAAGTGGCCGCCCGTCACAATACACGGGCGACTGTACATATAGAAATTGATACCGGCATGAGCCGGTTAGGCTTCTTACCCAACGATGAAGGTGTGCAAGATATTTGTGAAATAGCACGCGACCCAAATCTTTATATTCAAGGTATTTACACCCATTTTGCTACCAGCGACCAGCTGGATCATGGCTTTATGTTCGAGCAGGAAGCCCGGTACAACTGGGTACTTAACGAACTTGCGAAGCGCGGCCTGCATATAATACAAAGGCACATGGCCAACTCTGGTGCCGTAACCCAAACCGTGCGGGAAGATAGTACCGCGGTTCCACGCGTGGCAAACAGCATTTTCATAGATGTAGCGCGGGTAGGCATCCTGATGTACGGCCTGCCCCCCTCGGCCGAAATGGCTGACGCCTGTACGCCGCTTGGGCTTAAACCTGTAATGCGATTGCTGGCACAAGTCAGCATGGTTAAGCGCTTGGAAGCGGGGGTTGGCATCAGTTATAGCCATATCTATAAAACCACACGTGAAAGCACAATAGCGGTGCTGCCAATAGGCTACGCGGATGGTTATCCGCGCCGCCTGTCTCATGGCGGTCGTGTGCTAATACACGGGCAGTTTGCGCCTATAGCCGGTGCAATATGTATGGACCAATGCATGGCCGATATAACAGATATCCCTAATGTAGTACCGGGAGATACGGTAGTCCTTTTGGGCAGCAAAGAAGAAGGTTTATGTGCCGACGATTTAGCAGGTATAGTAGGCACTATCAGCTACGAAATTGTTTGCGGGATTGGCAAACGCGTGCCGCGTATTTACCAAATGCCGTAAAAAGTACATATTAAGTTCGCGGAAAAATTTTACCAGTTGTGAGTATAAAAACCGCATAAGCAAGGCAACAATGAAGTCACAGGAATATTTTAGGAGTTTGGGAGTGACATGTTATGCTACAAGTTAGACGAGGCGACATTTTTTATGCGGATTTAAGCCCTGTTATCGGGTCAGAACAAGGCGGCGTGCGTCCGGTTTTAATTATCCAAAACGATATAGGAAATAAATACAGCCCTACAGTTATATGCGCGGCAATTACTTCGCAAATAAATAAGGCGAAGCTGCCCACCCATATTGAAATTGATTCCGCACAGTCTACACTTGTTAAAGATTCTGTTATCTTGCTAGAACAAATACGCACCATAGACAAAAAACGGCTAAGAGAGAAAATCTGCTGGCTGGACGAGGCGCTTATGCGCAAAGCCGATAGGGCATTAATGGTTAGCTTGGGGTTAATACATAATACGTAACCCCACAGCCAAAGGAGTACCCATGCAAATATTGTTGACCGTGGCCTATGACGGTACTGCCTACGCGGGTTGGCAGCGCCAGCAAAATGCTATCGCTGTTCAGCAAAGGCTAGAAGAGGCACTTTCGGCTTTGCTAAACAGGCCCATTGTTGTAAACGCCGCAAGCCGCACCGATGCCGGGGTTCATGCCCTTGGCCAAAGGGCGGCTTTTTTTGCTGATGATTTGCGTGTTCCGCTTGGTAAGCTGCCGCAGGTGATTAATGGGTTTTTACCGCCGGATATTTCAGTTACGGCAGCAGAGGCTGTAACTGATGGCTTTAACCCTCGTTTTGATGCCGTATATAAGACTTATTCATACAATACATATTGCTCCCAAACACCCAACCCGCTTTTACGCCGTTACAGTGCTTATATACCGCGAGCCTTGGATATAGATGCCATGAAAAAAGCCGCCAGCATGTTTACCGGGCGGCATGATTTTGCGGCTTTTATGGCTACAGGCGGCAGCGCGAAAACTACAATAAGAGAAATTTACGCTTGCGATGTAAAAAAGCTACAGTCTCACTTTCACAGCAACCATGATACAATGCATGGAGTGCATCAAGGTTGCTGTGAAAGCGCAGACCTCATTTGTCTAACCATAACCGGAAACGGCTTCTTATATAATATGGTACGTATTATTGCCGGGACAGTGCTGTATGTTGGCCTAGGCAAAATGCTACCGGAGGATATACTGGAAATTATCCAGTCTTGCGACCGCACAAAAGCGGGCAAGACAATGCCACCGGAAGGGCTAACTTTGCTAAAGGTGGGATATTCCTCGAAATTTGACACACAACCAAACAATATGTAAAATTTAAGCAATTAAGAAACGAGCGAATTGCGTTTACACTAGCGCGTTCTTAGGCAAACGCAAACGCTGGTAAAAAACAAAACATAGGAGATGAATCAAATGCAAAAAACAAGATTAGGTGTGTCTGTAGGCCTGTTTGGGGCAATGCTGTATTTTGTGGGCCTTGTAAGCATTATCCCATTAGTGCTGATGGCAGGCTATGTTCTGCTTGCCGAAGAAAACATGTGGCTCAAAAGGGCTGCAGTCAAGGCGGTAGGTGTTGTTCTTTTCTTTGCCGTACTTTCGGCCCTGATAGGGCTTGTTGGCAACTTCTCAACGTTCTTAACAGAGACGGCACGGCTTTTTAATGGTCAGGTTAATATGACAGAGCTTAACCGGATTATAACCATTTGCCGTACCGTATTGTCATTTGTGCAGGCAATGTTTCTGATTATGCTGGGCATTAAAGCCTTAAAGCAGGGTGACGTTAAATTTTCTGTTGTTGACAATCATCTGGCTGATTTCCAAAGGCAAAGCCCAAGCGGCCCGGCCGTAGTTGCATGCCCTGTTTGCAACAAGGTGTTAAGCGTAGGCACGGCATTCTGCAATGGCTGTGGGAATAAATTGTAAACCGAAACCAGCATGCAAGACCCTAAGCTAACGTGAGATCAAAATTCTTAGTTAAGTTTATTTCCGCCACCCAAGCAACCGGGTGGCTTTTTTTACATATTCATTACCCATATACAACTCATGCACCATCCCGCTAAGGTAATTCTCTAGCATTATTATGCTAATCCCCTTATCTATCCCAATACAAAAATCGCAAACCCAGTTAACATCTAAGTTATAGGCATCATTAAACCCATAGGGCCCAATAAGCCCCGGGATTGTCGCGTAATGCGCCATAGCATCTAGCACTATTTCAGGCGTAAAAATTATAGACCCTATAGCCCCGCAAGGCGGAACCGTCCCGTCATTGCCATCTTTGCAATTAGGGTGGAACGGAGGCGTGCCAAACCCGCGATACCCCTCCGGCCCTTCGCAGGCAGTCAGGCCCCAAGCATTCTTATGGAATGTTTTGAAGCCCTTAGGGTTGTCAATAGAATACTGCCTAGCCGCCAAGGTAGCCTTCACAGAATTATCATACCAATTGATACCGTCCCCATCCACAACCCCTTTAAAATCATACCACCCATGCGAGAATTGATGCGTAAAAAGCGACCCTGCCGGGGAATTGTAAAAGCTATACCCGCCATATTCACCTAAATCCCGGTTAAACCCGTCATAAATACGAGGCGGCACAGGGAAGGTAGGGGATGCAACGCCCAATATATACTGCATCAGCTGCTCCGCGTACATATCCCACTGGCCAAAGCCGCCAGTGTCCTCTTGGTAGCCCATGTAGTAGAGGTTGCGCTCAGCGTCATAATATTTCTGCCAGTTTACTTTTGCGTACATCTCTTCGAAAAGGGCTGCCGCTTCGCCTTTGAAGTATTCTGCTGCGGTTAAGGCACCGTTAAGTAAAATTGATGTGTCTATTACAGACGCGCAATCATAAAATTCTTGGTGCTTGCCTGCCGTTTTCATATCTAAAAAATGATATAAAAAGCCATGTGCCTGCGCAGCGTTACGCAAACAGGTTTTAAGAGTCCCCACTGCGCGTTCGTTGGCCTCGGCTTTGGTCACAAATCCCCTTTCTGCGCCTATCACAAGTGCCGAAAGGCCAAAGCCTACAGAGGCTATACTTGCCATACGTTCGCTGCCTTTTTTGTTTTTGTCCAAAACCAAGCCGTATCCGGGGCTGGATTTATCACTGTTGGCACACTGCCAGAAGAAATCAAAACATCCTTTTAATTCGCTGATAACTAAGTCTCTCATTTTTAATCTCCATTCTTTTTCTTGAGCATAAAGGATGCGGAAAACCGGCTGCGCCAATTTTAGCATTACTCTCCCGCTATCCCTGATTTATCAACGCTTTCAACAAACCAGCGCTGCATAATAAAATATAATATTAAAAGTGGCAAAATGGTCAAAAATGTCCCGGCCATTTCTAAGCCCTCGTTAACATTTACGTCCGGCTGGCGGGCAAACATTTCGTTAAAAGAATCTACAAAACGCTGCAATTGCAGCGGCAAAGTAGTTAACGCATCGCGGAAATATATCGACGCAAGGAATGTCTCATTCCAGTACCATACAAATGAGAATAAAAACGACACAATGGCGGCACTTCCTGCCAAAGGCAGCCCAACCCTTATAAAGATTATAAAATGCCCGGCCCCATCCAGCTGCGCGGCCTCTTCTAAGGCCTTGGGCAATAGCCGGAAGGTCTGGTAAAAAATTAAAATAAAAATGGCAGAGTTAATACCCTGACCAGAAGCAGCCGGAAGCGCATAGGCCATAATACTTTCCAAAATGCCAAGGTAATTAAAAAGGATATGCTGCGGGATGACCAGCAGCTGTGGCGGAATGATAAAAGTAGCCAGCACCAACAACAAGAGCAGCCTCTTACCCAAAAAATCAAACCGCGCAAACCCATAACCAATAACCGCGGCTACAGCGGTTTGCAACAGTGACGGCACTATAGCTATATAAAAGGTCTCCAACAAGCGCGGGAAAAAGTTCACAACCTCGAAATAACGCGTGTAGTTTCCCAAGTAAAAAGATGTTGGCACTAAGTTAACGGTAAAATTGAGTAAATCGTAAAGGCTTTTGAAGCTAAACGCCACCATATAAATAAGGGGAAACAAGAATACAAAACCCACGCCAATAAGCGTAAGATACAGGTATGTCTTAACCAGAAGCCCATCGTTACCCAATGCTCGTTTTTTCAGCCATTGAGAAGTATTTTTGGCTTGCATGCCGTCCCCCCTACTTTAAAGAATCCTTACTAAACAGTGCGAACAACCCCACCAAAGCTACCATGATCAAGCTAATAACCACAAAATAAAGCCACGCCAAAGCCGAAGCATAACCATAACCGGTATTCGGGTGAAGCATATTGAATGAAATATGCTCTATGACAGGGTTAAACGTGGTTTGGGCAAACATGACCGTTGTGTAGACGATGTTTACCAGAATGAGCGTAGACAGTCCCGGCAAAGTAATCTTCCAAAAAATCTCCCAAGCCGAAGCCCCATCTACCCGCGCAGCCTCTACCGTTTGCTTGTCAAGCTTCTGCAAACCCGCAAGAAACACAAGTAGCTGAACACCGGACAACCATAAGAAAATTATAAAGCCGTCCAATACCAGCAGTGCCGCCGTAGCAAAAATATTATCGCTTCCCTGCAAAAACCAATAGAATGTGTAATCCGGCAGGGTTGGGATAGTGGTAACGCCCATATCTATCAGCTTATCTATAACCGGGCCGCTGGCAATGATAACGGGCAGGAAGAAAATAGTCCTAAAAATCCCACGAAACTTGAGCGGGTAGTTAAGCAGCAGCGACATCACCAAAGCCAAAATAACAATCATGGGTATAGCTATCATGCTAATAATAGAAAACCCGCCAACATCGCGTATGAACCCGATATCCATGCTTATAGCTTCACGAAAATTGCCTATCCCCGTAAACTCGCCAATAAAGCCGGTAGCAGTGATGGTAGTCTGGTGAAGGCTAAGATAGAACGAATAAAAAAGCGGGAAAGCCGTGAACACGGCAAAGCCCAAAATCCATGGCAAAACAAAGAGATAGCCCGTTTTTTTACCCAAATTTCTTCGCATTACGAAGCCCCCTTAACCAGAAAGTCTTCCGCCGGGATGATAAGCCCGTTATACACAAAATCTTCGCTTGTATAGTTCACAAATATCTCGATACCGTTTTCGTAAGTTACTTTAACTACGCCAACCGCAAGCATCTCTCTGCCAACAATAGGCTGGTTACGCACAGGCTCAAGCCCCGCAGACACACGATGATAAAATTCAAAGACTAAGTCTTCCCACGCGCCAAACTGGGATGAAAATATATGGCTTGAAGCTGTCTCCGAAAGCAAATACGCAGGCTGGCTTGTTAACACAAACGATGGGTAAGCCCCAAACTCTACAAGTCTAAGCAAATCCCTGTTCCAATTGGCAGAAAAATTTACAAACGGTGCGTAGTAGTTAACATAGCCGCGAAGAACAATTTGCAAAAATGGCACAGTGTCCGTAGCAAAAAGATGCCTTGATGATGACATAGGGATATCAAAATAAAACTGCGTAAGCGCCCATGCGTAGGCATTTGGCCGGTAAAGGGCTAACATGCCTTGGCCTGTAGGGTTTAACACATCCGCCAGCTCTACAAGGATATCTCTTGTATCTTGCCGGGTAGTGGCCACACCATCGTTAAACGTGGAATGTAAGCTGGAGGCTGTTGTTTCCATAGCCAGATGACGAATCCCCAGCCGGTCAAAACGGTCAACATCGCTTCTAGCCTGTTCTAATGCGGCTTGTGGCGACAGATAAAAGTAAAAACTCCATCCTACATCAGGTGTAATCAGCCGCCCGTTGATACCCAGCGCTAAATCCGACCGGCCAAAAAGCCCGCCAGTCACATACGCCCGCGAGTAATCTGTATGGAAGAACATCGGGATACCCATACGCTCCAATTCTTGTGCGGTATTTCGAACATCAGAAGCACTGCCTAGCCTGCGGTTTACGATAAAGCGCTGGGGAAACGAAAGCGCCCCGCCCCGCATAAAACTCCTGTAAACTGTAAGGATATTCTCAACGCCGCGGCTATTAAGATGATTAACATAGCCTAAAATATTTTCAACAGGGGTCATAGCAACATATCTATAAAAAATCAGTCCCTGAGCCATTTCGCCGCCAAAAAACTCCAGCCGCATAGCAGGATTCTCTGCCGTAAGCGGCGTAAGCCAGCCCCTGTTTAGCAAGTATTCTTGGTAAGCCCGGGCCATACCTACATAGTTTGCGTCTTCACCTTCAAGGAACCTAAAGCGCATAACGATATCAAACACATTTATATCCTGCTGCAAGCGGTGAACCGAAGGCGCGCGGGTTTCGTCTCTGGTAGTTGGCTGGGTATAGGTGTATCTGTAAGTGAATATGGCGTACATCCAGTTAAACTCTGTAATCAGCCCTGCCGTATATGCAAAAATTTCTGCGTATTTATCGCCATTTTCGATTATGGCAAGGAAGGCATTATCGCCATGTACCTTGCCAAAAACGGGCATAGACGCCGTAAAGCCTGGGTGAGCATTGGCAATTGTACTTTGCCCCACGCCTAGATTCATGCCATATACCTGCGCCCGCCATGGAGAAACCATTGTATTTCTGATGTCACCATAGCGTATAAGCGCACCGGAACCGTCGGGTATAAACATATAGCCGGGTATTTCGTCTTCTTTAGTTGCACCTAAGAACGGGTATGCATGTAGCTGCACAAGCATAATGCCATCAGGTTCCGTTATGGACTCGTGCGGTACAGAAACAACCAAATCCCGCCCTTCCAATATCACTGTTAGCTCCACCCCAATACCAGATGCGCCAAATACCACATGGCTAGCAAATCCGTTTTCTATTAGGCGGAAGTCCACGGCAGAGTCATTAACAGTAAGACTTTCTCTGGTTGTTGTAATGCCACCGGTTGAAAAATCTATGGTCAGTGCTGAGTTAATGCGGTTACGCCATATATTATTAAGCCTATGGTCATCCATATTGTCCAAGGTCGAACTAAAAATATACCCGGTGGCACGGTTTACGACTTTAATTGCAAGGGAATACTCAGCAACATATAGCTGAAGGTATTCGTTTTCTGCCGCCAAAACCATGCCATCCAAGGATGGATTGGGGCTTTCCACGCTTCCAAAAGGCTGCGCATACTGGGTAAAAAGGTTGGATAGGAAAATCATTGGGTCATCGGAAATACGGGTTAAAACATGCACATCTTCGGCCTCATATCTGTTGCCTGCATATGCAAAAGCCACTGTAACCACTGTTATAGCCAAAATCAAACCCGCAAATACATAGCGAAACTTAACCACGTATGCCCACCTCCATTACCAACCCCCGCACAAAGTCAACAACTTGCCCCAGCAGCAAATACTGTACAAATACAACCAACACAACTACGCCCGCCGCAAACAATGTCAGGATAATATTTTTAATAACATCCCTAATTTCATAATCGTGGATTTCTTTAATCATGATAAACTGCAAAATCAGCGACCAGCCTATGGCAACATAAAACAGAAGCTGGTACACAAACGCCTCATTTAAAGTAAGCACATGCGAAAGCAAAGTCGCGGGTATGGCCATCAAAATAAACGGCGTAGCCGCGTAAGCCGTGCCTATATACACGTTACGGAAGCTTCCCTCCCCCTCGTTAACCGTTGCGACAAGGAAATTAACCACAACAAAAAGTGCCACAGTCAAAATAAAAATACCTGTAAACGGCAAGATATCGAAGGGTACATTCCATGTAAAAATAAACCCTGTGCCAATGGCCGAAATAAAAAACGCAACTAAAAGCCCTAAATACATAACCGTAGCAGACAAGGCAGAAGCCTTGCCATGGAAACGGATTTCATAGTAAGCATCTGCCGGACGGGTGAGTATCTTCTTGCTATGGGATAGCTCGCGCAAGATACGGCCGCGATACTTTGGTATGGGGATTGCCAGCCCACGCCTTCCGGCAATGGCAAGTCCTTTAAAAAGCGCAATCAAAACCACAATTCCTATGACAATTGCCAGCGAATTATCTTGCAGCCATTGGCTGCGTATCTCCCAAAAAGCCTCTGAATACCCTGCCCGATAGCCAGACAAGTAGAACCTCTCACGCGCATTATGAAAATCCTCCTGCAAAAACATCCCCTGTCCGATAGCATAATGCGCAAGCGGAAACGCAGAGTGCAACCGCAAAACTTCGTTCCAATAAGCCATGCTTTGCATGTATTGCCCATGTTCGAAATACTCCATGGCAAGGTGAATCCACCGGGTAAACTCTGTGGGGGTAAAAACATGAATAAGCCCGCTTAAGGCATCCGAAATCAGTACATTGCCGCTATGGTCTTGCACAATGCTAGATGGCTGGCGAAACACCCCAAGCCGCTGTACAGTAGGATCAACTCCGCCAAAAATGAATAACAAAGCCCCTTCGGCGTTAAATTCAGCAATCCAGCCGGCGGCATCAACTATGAAAAACCCGCCATGATGGGCCATTGCTATGTCAATAGGGGACCATACCATATTAGGCAGCATATTTGTACCGGCAACATTAAGCCGCTTTATGCTCTCTGATGTTAACCCGCGTGTTACGGTAAAAACTGCCCCACGGCTATCGATTGCTACATTGGTAGGTGGGATTGGTATATTAAGAAACTGACGGCGCTCACGTGGTGTGAAAAAATTTTGCAAGGCCTGAAACAATGTTAAATTGGTTTGATTAGCGCCAAAATAGCCTAGAAATTCCCCTTCAGGGCTAAGCATAATAAGCCCGTTGCTTGCAGCCTCACCAACAACAAATATCGTGCCACGGGCATCAAGTGCCAGTTTTAGCGGCCTAAAGGGGGCCGCAGCGCCAAATAAAACCGAATCCGGCCGGCCAAAGCGGTTAATAAGCTCCCCTTCCGGGCAAAACTTCACTACATAGTTGGTGTCCGCGACAAAAATTTCACCGTATGTGTTAACCGTTACACCGGTTGGGGAAGCCAGCTCCCCCTCACCTATAACGCGGTGTAAATCACGGTTGCTGTCCAGTACAATAATATGGCCGAGAGTGCTGTCTGCGACATACAGGTAATTGTTTGCGTCTATAAATAAATCCTGCGGCGAATCGATTTCAGGCATGGCAATAAAAGATATAGCTTCATAAGCCTGTTGGGTCGGAATCATATGCCTAGGACCCGGGGTCAAAGTCACGTATGGCTCTTCGGCAAAGGCAGCAATAGGCCGGAATATGAAAATGGCAATAATGATTAAAAACGCTGTTTTTCTTCTCAACCTAAACCACCCCTTATGCAATTCTACTGTGGCCGTGGGCCGTTGCTGCGGTCATCATAGCTATATTCGTTGTCTTGAGAATCTTTATCGGCGTAGGCGGCGTAATTGTCGTCCTTGGCCCGCTGCTTTGCGGTTTTGTTCTTTTTGGACTTGGGGCGTTCTGGCATGACGCACATTGCGATGATATAGGCAATTACGCCTGAACCACCCGCCAAGCAAAATACAACAAGGCCCAGCCGTACCCACGTTGAGTCGACGTTAAAATACTCGGCTATGCCACCACATACGCCATCAATGTAGCTGTCATCGCGTGACTTATACAATTTTCTTTCCATTTAAAATTCCTCCCGGAAATTCATTTTTTGAGATAACAGAATTATTTAATCCCAGAATGGGCCATGGTATCCATTACCCTGCTTTGCATCACAATAAAAATCACAAGATTAGGCACAAACATTAGTACCGTAGCCGCAGCGGTAAGCCCCGCACCGGCAACGGTATTATTAGCATTTTGCAATGTCTCCATGTAAAAAGCGAAAGTACGCAAGCTTTCGGTATGGACATAGATAGATGAAGTCTCGATATTATTCCAAACTGATTGGAATGTTAATATAGCTACAGTAGCAATGGCAGGCATAACCATAGGCATCACAATTTTCGCGTAAATACGGTAATCGCTGGCGCCGTCTACTTTAGCTGCCTCAATCAGCTCGTCGGGTATCTGGTCCATAAACTGCTTAACTAAGAAAAGCCCAACGGGCATGGCCAGCAGTGGAAAAATATGCACCCAAAAAGAGTCGATAAGCCCCAAATTGGCCACAACCAAGTAGCGCGGTATAGCAACCGCAATAGGCACAAACATAAGCGCTATAGTATTTATCTCAAACATAGCTTTCTTGAGCCTGAACTTTTTCTTGGACAAAGCGTAAGCCGCCATAGTAGAAATAACTACGTTAAGCATGACAACAACAGCCGACACAACGATACTATTAAATAAGTACCGGCTCATAGGCATAGCCCCAAGCTGACGGGCCGAGAAAAGATTCTCAAAGTTTTCGAGCGTAGGCCGGATAACAAAAAACCGCGGCGGAAACGCAAACAGCTCATTAAGCGGCTTAAACGCGTGGTTAAAAATAAAAATAATAGGCAGAATCATAAAAACCGCCATAGGAAGCAGAATCGCAAAAAATTTTATCTGACTACGGTCAAATTTATCCGGGTTTATCTTCGACCCGCGAAACCGGTATTTACGCATATCTACACCTCATTTACCCCAGAACCGCGCAGCGTGCGGTTCCTTATAAAGTTTTTGATTGAACTTTTTTCAAAAAGTTTACGGGGAGTGGGGCAGCGCCCCACGGTCTTAGCCAGCATCCAAAAACAACCTGTTAACCAACTTAGCAAACAAATAAACCATAGCCAAAAGCGCCACAGAAACCGTTGCAGCGTAGCCCATCTCAAACCTCAAAAACCCGAAGTCTTCGATATGGTTTACAAATAACTGCCCGGCATACTGCGGTGTGGGGTTAGCGCCCGAAAGTTCTACACCAATTGCCCCGGCCTGAAAAGTCGATACAATGGCCATAACCGCCCCAAATAGCATCTGTGGCCGCATAGACGGAATGGTTACATAAAACACTTCCTGAAAACGGTTACGAAGCCCATCAATATAAGCGGCCTCATATAGTTCTTGGTTAACATTCAAAATACCGGAAAGCATAGCCAAAAAGCCCACGCCCATACTGCCCCAAAGGCTTACCAAAATCATAATAGGCATAAGATGGTCCGGCGATTGCAAAAACTGTATAGGCTCCGT
>Ga0131853_10007478_pt1 | contig 19794 bp, 5 predicted proteins | sample TergutLab28metaG_FD_92764 | JGI IMG/M metagenome (GOLD analysis project Ga0131853, IMG submission 92764) | Labiotermes labralis P1 segment gut microbial communities from Petit-Saut dam, French Guiana - Lab288 P1 (version 2) (version 2) | ecosystem: Host-associated > Arthropoda: Insects >... | reverse complement strand
CCATCTCGACGCAGGTTTTCTTTCTTGGTTTCCCTGTGTCTTTAAAGCAAATGCTGAGATGGTTCCCAAGTCCAAGTTGCCACTACATGCTTCTCATGTATCTCTCCCGATGTAAATTTAGTAGTACAGCTTCAAGTTCTTGTATATGTGTTAAAAACGACTGCCACCGGGTGAAAACCCACTTGCAGTAAATAAATATTATTATTATTATAATAGTGTCCGTACGATGGTAGCATCAGTGAATGACAAATCAGTGAAGCATTAATAATAAGACAATAAAAGGCACATAATAATTTAATAGCATCAGACAATGTGAATTTAAAACGATTACAATTGGATGAAAATAACACAATATTTTTTAGTCGGCCAAACACATTTTGCCTTACAATACAAGTGAAATTAAAAAAAAAAACTTCACGCGGCCGACATGTAAACAACTCCTCCTGCATCTTGCGACAACTGCTCGTCGTCAGGCATTCAGTTTCAGCGAAGCGTAGCAGGCGCTACATCCATCTACACAGCAAAGACTGACTTTATTCCAGTTCGTTCTCCATTGAAACATCTATAGTGAAAACTGCCTATAACGGAACCGCAAGGGATCGAAATTTTTGTCCGTTGCAGGCAGGTTTCGTTTAATACACGTACATAATATTTGGACCATCGAGGCTCAGATTTTCAGGACTGCTAACGTCTTCCGCTAACGACAGGTTGCCGTTACGCCCAGGCTACTTTTAATACACGTTTGAGTATACTTTTCTAAACAGTGTTCCCCATTTTCGAAAGTGCGTTGTCTTCTGGAAAGCTCCTAGGCATCGCCTATTTGTCCTTCTTGTAAGGGTAATATGTAGATGAAGATGAGTATGGTGCATTAATGGAATGAAACTGACAGGGGGAAAAGAGAAGTACTCGGAAGAAAATCTGTCCCAGTGCCATTTCTAATGGAAGCCAACTGTGTTCTCTGTGAGGTACGAATTGAATCTTTACATGAAGAAACCAGTCTGTAACGGGACCGCAAGGGACCGGATTTTTCCGTTGCATACAGGTTTCGTTTAATATGGGTTTGGCAATCCAGTCTGCTACAGTTTCTTCACAAAAACCGTGAGCTTCACCAAAGACTTCATTCATTCCAATATGTCACTCTCTAAAACTTCCTAATCATTTATAAGTTGCCCCAGTTTCACGTTTTCCCATCTCTTTTGCCCCTTCTTGGGCCACGCTCCTGTGTTCCTGTACCAGTGTTCCAGATACTGTAAGGTTTCTGCTTCTCGCACTTACAAACCACTCTCGCGTAATCTCATTTCCAGTTGTCCATAGCTTCCGTTTCAGTGGAACAATACTAAAAGTTAATTCACATGTATCCTATTTCCAAACTGGCTTACTTCGATTTGTCCCAACATCAGACTTTTCCACGATTTGGTTTACTGTCAAGCTGTCTTCTTCACTGGCTACCTTCACTTTCATGCTCGTGCTGAGATAAAGCAATACTCTTTATCTTGGAAACTATGGTTACAGCTAAACGAAAAGGTAAAAATCTTTGAATATTTTACCAATAATGGTATGACTGTCTTTTTCTATTCAGTCCAAATCCTCCCGTCCCTCTTCTTGACCTAGCTACACTTCCTAAGGACAGCTCTCACTGCTGATGACCAGCAGACAGTAGGTAATGTTGAAAGCAAGGCAAGAAGAAAGTAAAATAAAACATTACGAATATTTTCCCTTAGCAATTTCTCCTTGTCCCTTTTCGCTTTTGGCAGTTTCTGTTCATTACAGGCGATTTTATTACGCTTCTTACGCCATATCCTGGAAAGACTGCAGAAGTTTTCCGCTAAAGACACATTTCCGTTATATCCAGGTTACGTTTGAAGGTTTCACTGTATAAGAATTTCCTTCGTGGAACATACTTCAACGTTCAATGATATTCATTTTTATGTTATGTCAAATTCGGGTAACTCACCAAATGCAGAGGACATGAGACGTACAAAACTAAACGGCAAAATGGACAGGCAGAAACTCACAGAAGTGCCACAGCATACTTAAACGTACCAAAGGGACCGATGAAAATCGTTGAAGGCTCAGCAACCCGAGGTTTCACAAGTGTGAAACTGAAGTGCTAACCATTACAAATGGTTGAACCGTTTAATTTAATAGCTACGTACATTAATATGAAGAGTATTTAAAATTTCGGTTTATACATTACAGTAAAGACAACGTCCTTTACGAAGTACTATCTGTTAAATCTGAGGAGGGAAATAATTGTTCATTAATCCAAAAATCACGTAAGACCCACAAGTACATTCTGTAAGCAAAATGCAGTTTCTCTCAACATCCAGGCAGGCAGTACACATAGCAAGATGTGCCTTTAAGTACGTATTGCATTCTGAGTATCATCTGCAGTGAAAGAACATAATTTTCCGCACGCACGTTTCATTTACCGCATAACAATCTGCCTGTCATGGAGAGACAGTGCTTTATGCGAGGGAGAAATTAATTTGTACTAGCCTAATTTCCTGTCTTAACATGAAAAAGATAACTAACTTACGAGGTGACCATGGGGTATGTGCATATGCCCCACTTCAAATTTGAAACATCAAACCGACTTCCACAAAACTTTCGCCTTATAGCAGAGGCCTTACGGCATTTCCCAATTACCCACCAGGGATACGCAATTTTCCATTAAAGAGTGACTAATAAGGCATACTACAGGGCTGTTCTTTCTCACTCATTATTCCAATGAAACATTTAGTAGACTATTAGTAGCAGTTTAGAACACGTTTTTGCCTTATTCACAGTGTCAGTCTGGGTGTCTTCACTAGTCCCAGTTCATAAAATATTACAAACCCCAAACATGAGTACTACGAGGCCTCGTGAAATTAGTAAAGAAATGCGACGAAGATATGATTTCAAACTGAAGTTGATCGTGATAACAGTCGCAGGAAAAACAAAAAAAAAATGTGCTGCTGAGTGAAAGCTTAACGTCATCGCAAATTACGTACGACGACAGCGACAAGACAAGAGAAAATGATTTTTTACATATTAGTGGCATAGGAAAAACCACTACGAGTGCAAAAAAAGTGAAAAACCAACCAAGTCGCAGAACAAGTTGTAAAATATATTACCGATATGCGGCGAGAGGTGTTTAAAGTTGCACGGGAGTCAATTCAAATACAAGAACGAGAAATTATTCCGAATTTAAACACACACGACTCCAAGGAAGACAAGGGTTGGTGTACAAGAATGATGCGCAGCAACTTGGTTATTACTGACGCGACGCACTACGTCAGCTCAACGACGCCAAAAGCAGTACGCCGGAAATTTACTGTTCTATCCGCGCCACATTATAAAATTAGGAGAAATATATGTTTGACCTTTACATTTGATTGGTAATGCTCACCAAACTTGGTGAACAAAAATGGCAATAATTTATCATCCTCAGAGACAGTGGAGATGAAAAATCTAGAATATCTCTAATGGTTTGTGTTTTACAAGATGGAATGAAACTTCTCCTTAGGTAATTTTAAAGATGAAAACTACGCCAAAGAGACAATGTAAAAGAATGGATGGATGTTGCGTCGTAGATTGGTTAAAAACTATTTGGGCCAGGCGTTTGGGAGTTCTGTAACTGTAAGAAATGCTGGCTTTGTAGGCACTTAAAGGGCATATAACCGAAGTTGTAACACCAAAGTAAATTGATTGAAAAGTGATTTCAGGAATTTCCATATTTTCTGAGACTACTTCTAATGCTGCAATTGAAAAGGAGTCGCCATGTGTATTCCAAGCCGCCTTTATAGGACTTACACCGTATGTAAAATTATATATATAAATAGCGTAAGACACTCGCTACATAGTTATCTTCAAGAAAAAAGTTTCCAATGGACAAAGAATAAAATAGGGATTCTATTCTATTCTGTATGCGCTTAAAGGCCTTTGTTTTTACATTCCACATGCGCTGTATTTCTATTGTAAGATATTTATATTTTAGAATCTTCTCGGCTTCGTTTTTAATCGCATTTCTGTCTCCTGAGATTGCAACGACTATTAACATACATGTTCCCTTTTCGTTATCACGGATTATAATGTTTGGTTTGTTGTTGAGGATAGTTCTGTCAGTTTGTACTTGCTGGTTCCACAATATGGTTACCTTGCCTCCTTGACTTGTTTCTACCGATTTTGGCACTTGTTCATACCAGTGATTTTCGTCCACTTGTACCCCTGTTTCCTTGCATATTTTGATGTGTAGTTGTGCACACACATTTTATCATGTCTTTTTATGTACTGTTCTTTTGCCAGTATTGGGTATGCTGATATTATGTGGTCTATTGTCTTGTCAAATTGTTGGCAAAGTCTGCACTTGGTACCTGTCTCGGTGTTCAACATTTTTGTCGCATAATATTTTGTTTGTAGCGTCTGGTCTTGTGCTGCCACTATTTCACTTTCAGTTTCTGCTTTTAGGTCTCCCTTCGATAGCCAGAGGAACGTGTCTTCTTCAATAATTAGCTCTCTATCTATATTTCTAATGTACTGCCAATGCATTACATTGTTTTTCCATTTCTTCTTTAGTGACTCGCCCAATCTTGCCTTTGTGTGTTGTATTCCATTCTGTTTTGCGTCACTCTTCTCATTTGGTTGACTTAATTTTTCTGTGACCTTTGTTGCTGTCTTAATTATTGAGTTCATATTTGGTTGACTGTTTATTATTATTATTGGCATGTCACGAAGAGAATGTTCACGTTCTGTTCTCGTAAAAAATAAAAAAAGTGATGGCAGAGAAGCGGAAGGCGAAGTGGAAGAAAAACGTACGCAAATAAATCCTTTAGGTTTAATATAAACGAACATAGAAATTGCCTTGGAAGAGGCGACGGTGTTGCGCTCCACCTCTGAGGTACAGTTAAATTTAAAAAGTTTTAAAGGGGATAAGAAACTAAATTTGTGTTGAAGGCAGCGGACTGTACTGTAGTTCCCTTTAACTCCACGAAACCCTGAGGAGGATTCGAGTCCTCATGCAGTGAGATAAGTAACGACTTGCTACTGGCGCCAGAGTGGCGCCACTACTATGCCGGTAACCATGGCAACAATCCAGCCGCCTCTAGCTTCCACCCTTCCACTCGGTTTGTACTCTCTCGTAGTTTCAGGAAGAGAGAAAGAACTTTCTTTGTGGCAAGCCGCTGCTGCTGAAAATCAGAGGAATCTTCATCTCTTGACCTGCCACGCCCACCAAAAGAGTTATAAATAAAATCGGCTTAAACGTTATGCGTTATAAACATAAAATCGCGAGCTGAAAGAGCGATAAAATTTATTAAATTAACTCGAATTCAGTTCATCACACATTTTTCTATAATGATCCTAACAAAACAAAATTTCTGTAAAAAAAATCTGGATATAAGCTGCTGAATGAAAAGAAAATGAAACAAAAATATCTGAAGAATAGTTTCCCCCTCCCCTCTCGCCCCCAAAAGCGCGCGGGCCAGTTGCCTGGAAACTCGGTGCAGTTTGCTGATCATCAGATATGACGAAGGTATTAGCCACTCATTACTTCTGTACATTCTGATGCTACCATTACGGCCTTGGGCATACGTTCCAAAACTGTTTCACAAGCCCCTTGAACACAAGCGAAACGTTTCACTACTACTACTACAACAACAACTACTACTATAACAACTACTACTACTATTACTACAATAATTCCTACCCACCACCATCACCACCACCACAATCAACATCATTATGTTCCAGTTGGGACGCTGAATATGCTGTGGGCTCTACTAGTAGAGGAAATTGAGGTTTGATTACTGGCAAGGCAGTTCTCTTCTCCGGTGTCCAAACCGGCTCTGGAACTCACTCAATGCATTAGGGAGTAAAGTGGTTAAGACGTGAAAGTGATCATTCATCCCCACCCAATAACAAGTTAAGAAAAAGTAAAGTTTTAAAATGCCCCATAGGTGTTCATGGCCTTAGGGTATACTTTTTGCTTCTTTAACAATCTGAATAATACAAACAAGATGTCGTTTTGAAACTGCGAACGTGTCCTGCCACTACACGACACATACAGCTAGCAATCTGAAGCGTCTAACAAGATGAAAATCTACGATCAGAAAACTAAAGAAGTCTATACGATAAAAAATTCAGCAAATTACAGTGCAATTTATGCTAAGCCATGTCTTGTAAATGTAAATGTAAGAAACAAATCCATCGCATAAGATCGCCCTGTACAAGGCGACAGACACTACTGGCTCGTTATTACAGAACCCGAAGGTTAATTACTGTGATAACAACAGCAAGATATTATACCGTACAGTCAGCAAGTTTAAGCCAGCACACAACCTAGTCTTTTACTTCCCAAACCATTTCCAATATCGCCCTCATGTCTACGACTGGGCTTCCCGCGTCGTTGCTTAAAATGCACGCATATGTCCGAGGGTTTTTTTTTTGGTGTGGGTTGTTGCTCCGTGTAGACAGGGGTGGATTCGCTTCCGAAACAGTCCTATGTTTACGTATTTTCCTGATGAATACGCCCCACGCCATGAAGGTACAAGCTAGTCTCAGCAATTAACAAATTTAGAAGTCAGATTCAGGCGCCAGCCGCTATACCGTCGGCATAAGGGCGCCAGATTTGGTTGGTCCCACAGTCAATTTCAATTCAGAAGTGACAAGATTCTGACAGGAATCGAACCCATATAGTCAGGCACGTTAGGCAATCACTTTATAATCTGCATTTCGGGGCTAACAGAAAAGCACATCATGAATATACAAATGATCCCTCCCCAATCCTTCATCTCATTTAATTACTAACGGATGCAGCTTCATTGTACTTTGTTGTGAAATAGAATAAATCCTGTAAGAAGACCCCATTTGTTTGCAAATGACTGATATAGAATACGACATTATAAACGCACAAATTCTTAGTTTAGGGGCCATTAAATATGTTAGTACGTCTATCTCTGAAGGCACCATTTGTAGCGCTCTATAAGTCGTGAACTCAAGTTACACAGAGTTTAGAAACCATATCACAGCTAATCCTACGTAAGAAATTTTATCGTGTAGCCGTAATATCGTATTGCGAATAATAATTCTCTGCAACATCTCCACCCCTTTCACCAAGTACAGCCTTCCCGTAGCTTCTATCTTCCTACTTGGCCGAAAAGCTAGTCAAAATCCCTCCGTTTTTAACCCTCCTCATCTCTACGAATGTGTACGCGCTGGCTTGTACTGCCCGACAGTTCCTGTACAGTGTAATTTGTATTCCAGACGAAATGCGTGCATTCTCCAACTCTCATGAATTTAAATTAATAATTTTGCCAGTTACAAAGGACAGTAACAGGTACGGGACAGCATATTGTAGGTGGGTAGCTACACTATTAAACACAAAGGACAGAAGACATTAAGCTTTCCGCTACGCAATTTCAATAACAGTACGGCGCTGAAAAGGGGAGGATTCCACGAGGAAACTAATCTACCGCCCAGAAAAAAAACTTATTTTTTCGCCATCAGTATAAAATGTAGTTATAAAATGTAGTTCCTGAAATGTCAAAACGTCACAAAGAAGAATGTAAAGTTGCTCCTATGCTCAGGTAGGCACCATGCTCGGGAAACATGAGATAATGAAGATGTACGTAGATGCTCTAATTCCTAACTTCCGTAGCTACTAGACGTATGAGATAGGTGGTAAATGGAAAATCGGTTGGTCAAGATACTATTTGGGCCCACAGTCGGCCTGGATGTGGTGAAGTCAGGACTCACCGGGAATCAAACGCCGGTTCTTCTAGAAAGAGTATGTGGATGTGTGGGCTGTATCGGACTAAGGAGAGTATCCAGTATCACGTGTTTACGATATGTTAATTGATCTTTTGAGTTTTAAAAAGCCAAAAAGATTTTCGACTATTTCAGTAACCTGGTTATTGGGGCCCACATACTTGTCTCCTAAGTTACACCAGCTTCAGCACAAAGTCAGAGATACAAGCAACGCTCCTATGCACGCCATGAAGCACATGGTGCTGTAAATAAGATTAGTTCCACTCATTACTAACCCCGGCACTATACTCGTATAGTGTTGTATGGTTAGTTGCACGCCAACCCACTTTACCTCCGGAAAAAGTAACACCAATACCCACTAAATAGGGGCTGGGTGGGACCCAAAGCCAGTCTGGACGCTTTGGGAAAGAGAGCAATTTCTCGTCCCTGCCGCAATCGAACCACGATTCTTCGATTATGTAGCCTGTAGCCTAGTTACTGTAAATACTCAGCCATCCTGGATTTCCTTTCGTACAAACCCACAGGTTTACGACAAGATACTGCATCTGTTACTGATAATCCCAGCTCATGATTGTGTTCTTCAACAGTCCCTGTCGGTAAGGGTGCAGTTCAATATGGCATCAGTCTGCGGACTTCTAGAGACATTTTGCAACAACGGCGACAGCGTATTTTGTCTGTCCGTAAGGTCCAATGACTGACATGTGAAAACGGTGATAAACCACTAGGTTTCACAAACGCAAGTAATATTTTTACATTTTTAAAAAGCGACTGTTTAAGAACGCGCTTCACAGTGAAATTAGATAGCACTATTTCAACAAATTTACTTTACAGCTAGTAAGCACATTAAAAGCTAGTGTCATTCGACACATCGTTGCCTTAATGCGTTATTTAGATAAGACATCTTTATATCACAGTAACAGCTGAACCCTTTTGAGCAAAACACAAAAAAGAATTGCAGCTGCTAAAATTAAATTTTTATGAGACGAGCAACAAAATACACTCGGAGGACCTCTACAAGAATCCGGGTTACATGTATTAAAAAGAAAATAGTTATTGCTTAAATATTCGCAATAAAATCAAATAAACAGTGGCATATCTCCGAGAACTAGAGTATATTATTACATCATCATCATCATCATCATCATCTCTTTTATGCAGGGCATTTATACTTATATTCCTGAGACAAACTATGTCCCTAGGGAATACAGTGTTGCAGCTATTCTGTTACTATTCATGGTGCTTATATCGTTAGTTTCAGTGTTGAATCTATCGTACTTTTGCATTAGTGCTTTCCGAAGTATGTGTGCAGTGCCCAATATGGCAGTTTTCTAGAGTTCCTTGACTTAATGATTTCCTGGTATGTTGCTCACGTATTTTCTGAATGACTTTGAAATAGTCCCACTCGCCCCTATTATTACTGGTATCACCTTTGTTTTTACATTCCACATGCGCTGTATTTCTATTGTAAGTTCTTTATATTTTAGAATCTTCTCGGCTTCATTTTTAATCACATTTCTGTCTCCTGAGATTGCAACGACTATTAACATACATGTTCCCTTTTCATTATCACGGATTATAATGTCTGGTTTGTTGTTGGGGATAGTTCTGTCAGTTTGTACTTGTTGATCCCACAATATGGTTACCTTGCCTCCTTGACTTGTTTCTACTGATTTTGGCACATGTTCATACCAGTTTATTATTATTATTATTATTATCATTATTATTGACCCTGTATTGAAGTAAGTTTCTCCAGTAGAAGAATCAGGTAATAAGAAGTCTATAATAAGCATAACCTTGGTATATTTAGAGAAAAGCTTACATATTTAGGGTTGCAGGATCCATTCCACAAACAGTGCACAAATTTCTCACGGATGTTACTATACAAGAAATGCTGACGTCCAAATAAACTTTACAACTTAATTACATTTTCAGATTTCACAAAAACACATGAAAAGCGGTTTGGTGTAGCGGTAACGCTCCAGACTTGCACCCAGAACGTGCCCAAATTGAATCTCGGACAAGACTGCGGATGCTAGTGGCTTACCTCCGTCTCACCAGATAGTTCTTGGATATTGTCTTGATTGAAACATTACATTGTCCAAATCCTTCCCAATTTTTCACTCACCGATCAAACTACGCTACACAGGCCTCGCCTGACACAGTGACAGCATCGTTAAGCCTAACAGTAAAAAGCAGAGAAAGACTCACTGTATATCTGCATATTAAAAACATTTTAATTATACTAATAACATGCTCTGCTTCCGTAACAACCTTTGTTAAAACTGAGCACAGAACTTCTCAGCAACAAAGAGGTCCAAGCATTCCATTCTGACGGGCAGTTAACACATCCAATCAGTAAGCCATGTTGTTCATAGTCTCTGCTGACCAATGCGTCAGCCCATATTCTCTGTTATGACAACCTATTCAAGACTAGGGGTGTAAACGTAACGTTACGGTGACAACGAATGTTAATACTGGGATACATGGGGTTACAAAAATCAGTTCATGACCAGAGTTAGAAACAAAACAACGAATCGATGTAGTCAGTTGCACTACCAAAGACAAATGTTGGAACATGTAGCTTAAACAGTCAGTTTGATGCCGCATCATTCTGCAATCATTCACAACTACTACTGGCCGGAAACTGGTTGCATGTGTGCTTTGTTACAGGGAGATTTTAATTTCGAAAATGACTCGTCCCCTAAGATGTTCTGATTATACTGGAAAATACTGGTATATTTTCTCCAAATAAACGCGAGCGTTTTCGACCACATAATGTCAAAATCCCCGTTAACAATCATAGCGGCATTTCTTTTCCATTACGCAGCCGAAGTATTCGTAAAAACGTTGAACAAGTAAAATGTACAACAATACCTCCTGCGATACTCGTCCCGAAATGACCGATATCTGAAATACAACACAGGAACTTGGCATGCGTATTCCCGTGCTTTCACTCAGGCCTTACTTTGAGATTCAAAGTGGGTTTCAATCACACAATACAAACCAACAAAATCCACCTTTGTATAATTTAAATGAAGAGCATTTTGTTGGTTTATACAATATGGTTATATTACAATGCAAGGTGCAAAAAGCACAAGTTTCAATCATTGTGTAATATTTGCCTGTTTACCATCCAGAGACATACCAACGTATGCAGGCCCCTTAATGACGTCACACCGACTGCAGACGTTAGAGACAAATGAGCTGGGAACACAACTCGAAAGAGGTAAGAAAATATTTTGAACGAAATGAGAGTAAAGTTAATTGGAATGAGCTGATTGCACCAGTATATAGAGGCCAGGAAAATTAAAATTATATATCAGCAGAATTCGAAAGAAAGGAACGCATAACTGGCAACAGGCCGGAGCACAATTATACAAAATGAACGTGAGAAGATATGGTAAGAAGTACTATTACGACAGAGAAACCAAAAAGAAACCACAATATATCTCCGTCAGGCTGTAATGCTTGGTATAATCTTTCTAATGTCTTTCTACTTTAGCCTCGTAGCAAGAAAGTGAGACCAACAGAGATTCAGCAAACTTCGTCCCTTTCACGACTCCATAACCTAATATAATATCGCACGAATATATGAATAACGATTGATATCAACGCTGGTACATATACTACTGGTTCTTAAGCAAGTAGAATAATAATAATCCTTTATATATGAAACTAAGCACCCTTATTTTCTCGTATTATTTGGCATCACTAAATAAAATAAAATAAAATAAAAGGGTTGCTCTGAAAAGCAAAAATATGTTTGTACGTCACTCCAGGCACAATTCTGACTTTGTGTAAAATGAAGTAAGGATACAGTTCTAAGAATGGCTAAATATCACTAACCTTTTGAAAGAACACCTATTTGTGGGCCTACAACACGAAGAAGCGCTACTATGTTCAAGTCACATATCCCTTCATTTCGCTGTGCCATGTACGTGGGACAGTGAAATGAATGTTTCTCAGGGAACCTCTCTTCTGTCGTCCTCATAGTTGTGGGGATCCCTGTAGGCCCAGAGCAGGAGGAGATAATTCCTATTTGCATGTCATTCCATCACTCTCTCCCGTGGTGACAACACACACAAATAAAGATAAAGAGACAGTTGCGTTTGTGTCCTCACCTCCTGGGGTCATCCCGGCTAACGTCATTTAGCTTGCTCTAACTTCGCACAGTGTAGCATGGTTTTGAATAAGTTTTGCTCCACGTAGGAAATTAATTTTTTGGGATAGAGAAATACTATAACAGGGGTGTGACGGAGAAATGGAGGAGGATAATCATCACAAGCAAAATCACACTTTATCCTCGAATGATGACACGGAACGAGGTATTTAAATAATTGAGGCACAAAGACGGAAAAAGAAGCAAACTGACGATTACCCTCTAGAGGACTGAAAAAAGTATCGCTGAAAAAGAAGTGGTTATGAGAAAAATGGATAAAATATATAAAGAAACAAAGAGCAAATTTTTTGAACGAAATTGAATGGGGCTTCCTTTATTACAATACTTCAGACACTGCCAATTCTGATTGAGGATACTCAGAACATTAACGGATACACAATGGAGTTACCCTTCGTTATCACATGGCCGTACGACATCTTTATATACTCAGACTTACGATATACACTGCGTCATTGTTTTCATGATCTTTCTCCGTCGCAAAGTATAAAATCTTACTGAAGAGTTTCATTTGTTTTCGCCACAAAACGCAACCTCAAGCAAAATGACACACAGGTGATTATTTATTTTTTATTATAACCAATGCACAATTAATAACATTAAAGTGCACATCAGAATAACGTAAATCTATATTCCTACATGTTTCGAAATTTTCATGTCATCATCAGGGAGTTTACATCTGCGCCTCGCTAAGTTACACAAGTTTTCCAAATTACAGCTGTTGAAAATAAAGTTTCATATAACTAAGATCTCTCACATCAGGTTACATGAGTTCTTAGGTTATGGCTGTTGAAATTGCAATTTTATAAAATTATTAAAATGTTAGAGTATTTGTCGTTTTAAAATGAAATAAAATCTTTCGACGTTTCGTATCACAGTCCACTCATACACAAAGTCACCAACTTGCTCAAAAGTACCGACTTTTCGAAAGTGTAACATTATATACAAACAATTATGCGACAGAGCACGACAAAACAAAATAAGGTCTAGTGGAACACACAAATTACAACACAAAACATGAAACAAATCATATATTGGCCAGACTGGAAATCAACAGAAATAAGACACCGTGAACATATATCAAAACAAGCAACCCTATCTCGGCGTACGCATTACACATTCTCAATAGTAGATAAGAATATGGAAATCCGGGACATACCATGCAATTATTAAAAACATGACACAAAGGAAGAATGAACTGTTGGGAATCATTCTACATGCAAATTCTACAAAAGAACTCATTGATCGATGAGCAGAAGACCAATGAACCCAACGTACTATATGCACTAGCCGAAAAAAAAACACGTCACACAACCCGACACCCGCAATGACTCAGTATACGCCAGAGCAGCGCAATAGCAACATCAACAAATTGGTAAGTCCATCATTAAGTATGTTCAACATATCCACAATATAATATTTATACGTGCACATAATAACGTCCATATCTATTGCAGATTGCACGTATATGCAGCCACAGACACATAATGATTGAACGAGCAATTGTAACGTCGACAGATTTTATTGTATTGTAAAACGACAAAATAATTTAACATTTTAATAATTTTATAAAATTATAATTTCATCAGCCATAACCCAAGAACTTATGTAAATTGATGTGAAAAATCTTAGCTTTATGAAATTGTATTTTCAACAGCTGCTATTTGGAAAGCTTGAGTAATTTAGCGAGGCGCACATGTAAACTCTCTGATGATGATTTGAAAATTTTGAAACATGTGGGAGTACAGATTATACGTCGTTGTGATAAACATACGTACATACGTACTTTATGATATTGTGCACTGGTTGGTTATAATAAAAATAATAAAAGATGCACGGTACACGTATTAAAATAAGGTGTAATGTTATTAAGTACAAATTAGAAAAGACATCACTTCAGCGAAGAGATACATTTTTGCAAAATCATCTGTCACGCATCATTTCCGGACGCAGGCAGAAGTTCTGCTCCTACATCACAGCTGCAAGAACAGAAGATATCACCATGAATCCTGTATATAAAGCGAACGTATTGTATGTAATGTGAAACATTCAGTTATTCGGTGTATTAGCCAACATCAAGTCACGCACATGTCGAATAGAAATCAGAAGCGCTACCACTGCAGCCAGCATGCTTCGTCCCAGCACTGCTATGGCTCACAACACAAAATACACAAAGAATAATGTTTATTATGGCGGGTTGTTGCAGCGCGAAACGAAAAAAAGGGGCAACGATGAACACAATTCGTTATATCTTTCATCTTACTTAATGAATTAATGCCAAACGGGGATGGCAGCTTCCACCAAATTAGCCAAGAGCGTTTTCGAATTTCTAATCACACGTTTCCAACGCGAACAGTTCCTTACTGTATGTGAAAGACATCCCTTTTTAGCTTACACTGCTCATCTGCTATATTTACAAAGAACATAAATTGTACTTACGTTACGATAACGCTAAACATTACACTAAATGCTGACCAAAACTATATTGTGCCTAAGCGTACAGAACACAAGATATCGCTCAAAACGTTTACATATATAACTTCCTTTTCTGCGATTCTCTACAGTTTGATGAGGGCTACGTTGAGGTAGTCGAAACGTGTAGCCGCGATTCATAAAAATATATTGTAGATTTGACTGACTGTGTTCATTTCCATATAACCAAACACAACGGCGATGCAGCATCTTAAAATAGAACACATGACGTGAGCGTAACAAGTCCTTGCATATATATATATGTCACACTGCAAACAAAATTCGTAAACAATAAACAATTTCGGTAATCTCTTCGGTTATACGTTGTCAGATATCAAATATTCATTCTTCTTACACCTTTTCACTTCAAACACTTCAGTCTGAAACTTTGCCATTTCCAGAACTGTTCATTGTCTGGGACCAACTTTCCATGTTGCTCGAGGGGTGAAACCAACACAGACACCGAATGCGGTGTTGCAATGCTGTCAGGGTGCCGCCTAGAATAACAAAAAGAAAAGTGAGAAACCCGAAACTAGATTCTCTTGTTACTGTCTGAGGGAAATGGATTCCGATTTAGGTTGGGGTTTCCTAAAGCTCACAGAGTTAGAATCTCACACAACTTTATCCTGACCCAAAACCATCACACAATGAAACATGACTGGGTTCGGCACGAAAAATCTTTCAATATTCTTTACTAGACAAACACTCCTTCAGCCTCTTTCTTTCTTTTCTTACACAACATCAATAAAACATCAAAACCATTTTCAGATTCTTCCTACGTCCCAAAACCAATAAACAGAAAGACCATGATTTTCTTTCCCTTACATTTTTACGAACAGAGGACATTTTTTCATAAAAAATATGCATGTCAAAGGGATAAAAGTAAAGGTGGCTGCTCGAACTCTACCAAGCAGACGGGTGGAAATATCGTTGGTTGGAGTCGACAGTTGACTCTCTAGAAATCTTACAAAAACCCGCGACGGCAGCAGATGGGGCAAGGAAGAGGCTGCGCTCCTAAGCAGGTATCGACGGTTCAGACGCCGTTAACATCCCGCAGGGACTTCCGAATGCAAAACGAGGAGATGAAAAACGCAAAGCTGAGCGAAGTATCAACATTTACGATACGCCAAGATTTCTTCCAATTACATCCAAGGACATTTTCTTCATACCCAGCCTCGTGAACACATAAGTATGGTGTACTCTTTTACAATTAACATCCATTTCGTTGTATCATATTCAAATTATAAAACTAGCAAGCAAAGATACAGTACGAACAATTTCGATCGGAAGAAAAATGTTTTACAAAATTCATCTCGATACTAAAAATTCGAACCGAGTTACAAAATGCATAGTTTAATACAGCCTTGCGGTTGTACAGGCCGACGGGGAGTAGATAATTCGACTGCATTCGTCCAAGCCAAACCCAGCATTGTGAAGTTTCTAGTATTTTTAGGAAGGTTAAGGACACAATATCTATTGAGAGTAATAAATAAAACTTACAACATTTGCAGGATTTTATTATTATCTCATAATTTGGAATATTGTACTATACTCAAAAACAAATGGGCACGAATACGACGTTTAATTAACCTTTAGTCATAGATTCTAATTTTTAATAAACATGTTTTTAATAAACAAAAAATTGTAGTTTGTCAGCTTACCTGGGATCAAAATCTGGAAGATAACCGAAATAAAGAATGTCTTATTCCAACAATGGTCAAACTAATAACTATTAGTCAAAGTAATCTCACAGTTACAACAGCAGCAGAGCGATTCATTGTTACAAAAAATTGTCCGAAAAGATGACGGGTGTCATTTTCCTTCTTAAACTTACATGGCCACATCTTGAAAACAGGTGACGGGGTGTGTTGCCAAAAGTGTAATGTTTGGTACCACGAAATGTGCACTGGCGCGAAAGGCATGAGGCAATGCATTTGTGGTAGATGATGCCATTGATCAGAACTGCACCACCAAATGATCGGAATTGTACTACAGAAGTTATTTTCGATCAACTGTAAGGAGCTTCCTAATTTTTCTTAATAATTACATTTTCATATAAAAAGTGACATATTCATCAAGCTACACAGAACATGTTTTAGCAGTGACACCTTATCATGCTCGTTTATTTTACACATGACAGCACATTTTGTCCGAAATGAACGAAAATGTACCACCTGAACAAAAAACATTGGCTACCGTGCTAGGTACGTTCTTGCCACCAGCATGGCGAGTCCCCAGGTTGTTAATTGAGGATACGTTCTACCGAAATGTATATTGTAGCCACAAATACATCCAAAAGCATTCGCGGACAGCCAGTGAGGAGAGATCCTTCAGCTTGGGGGTTGGACGTAAGGCTAACGACTCCTCGCCGTAAGAATCAACATGTCATGAACTGTCATGAACTGTTACACAGGGATTTGGAATTTGGAATGTGACGAGCCTCTATACGACACGGTCAATGAAAACACTTCCAAGATAATTGGCACAATATACATCAGACTTAGCGGGACTTAGGACAAGGAAGGCACTGGAATAGCGAAGGATTATAATGTAACGAATAGGCTTTGGGTTTAACAAATAAGTGTTTATTGACACTACAGATTAAAACAATTAAAACAACAATGAACACAGAACATTTCACCAGAATTTTAAGAATCACTCTCAACAGATAATTCTGTATTCATACATTCAGTACTATGGGCTCAGAGCCCTGACGCCGGTCTTGAGCACAGTAATTCACGGATTCGAATCACCACTACGCAAAGACCTGTATTGTTCCGCAGATACGATACGTGTATCTCTTCACTCTGTAGTCCGCACACGATATCGCTATACGCAACTCACTGTCTCGCTTGTAAGAAGCAGACTGTCCAATTCTTAACGATAGTCGGTCTTATAAAGCATTTATCGCATCTCTCGAAGATTCTACACTGCTCCAGGCATCGCTGGATACCCCTACAATATTCCGTCCTTTTCTCTTACGGGTAGATTCTAGCGGCCTTGACGTCACGGGCTTTGCGGGTCATCATACTACTAGGCGCTGTTGGTCTCGGTTACAATACTTTACTTTTGGAAAATGGGATAATAATAATGGCACAGGGACAGAAGTTTTGAAAATGGGAAAATCATAACAGCAGTTAAGTAGAAGCGTTTTGTAGTGATATGTCATATATAAGGCTGAGAAGTCGATGGTGCGGTATTATCGTTCTGAATGCGCATGCACAAATTAGGTAAAAAACGCTGATTCAAAGGGCACCTTCTACGAGGAATTACAGAAGGTATTCTAACAGTTCCTTAAGAACCACGCGCATATTTTGCTAAGGGATTTCAATGCAAAAACGATGAACGAAGACATTTTCAAGACGAGACTGGGGAACAAAGGCTCATACACAAGTGCAAGGTTAGTCAAATTGGCCACATCGAAGAATATGTCAACAGAACCGAAATATTCACAACACACTTAGGCCTCTCCTGATGGAAGCAATAACAGCCACATTAATCACATCTTGGTATTTAGAAGATTGCACTGAGGCGTGCTTCAAGGCCGACCTTTCAAATGAGCTGACTGTGATAATGAACGCTAGATAGTGGTTCCAGAAGTTATGGAGACTCGGTCAATGAGCGAAGAAGAGATACAGCAGTTTGATATGGACAGACTAATTCTAAAGAAACTAAACTTGTGGAAGTGAGAAACCGGTACCAGGTAAAGATCTCAAAGAGGTTTGCAGAGTGGCAAAATTTAGGTCATAGAAGGGACGCAAATATTTGAAAATATTAGAAGCAGCAAACTCTCAGCTATGAAGTCTGGTCACTATGAACGCGAGAAGAATTAAAATGTTAAAAATTTGTAGACCAAAGACAGGAAGACAAATTGCAAAATTTACAATATTCAAATGAAACTAACCCAAAACATGTGAGTAACATAAGACGTAGTACTAGAAGACATATTTGGAAAGAAAAGCGGGAAATCATGAAAGGTAAAGTGAACAAATGCATAAGATGGAAATAAAGAGCCAGAAAATATTAGAAACTATTATAGAGCATAAATGAATTCAAAAATGGTTTCAAGCCTAGAACTAATTTAACACAGTATGAGAACTGTGACATGGTTGCATGTACAAGTACCCACAATGTTTTAAATAAGCGGAAGAACCAATCTGTGGGTTTTTGAACTTGAATGAATTTGTTCGTAAGGGAAACACAGCTGAAGCATCAGTGAAGGAGTTTTGTGTCTTTGAGTTAACACGACAAGTGAAAAAAAAGTGAAAAACATAAATCACAGTGTAATTATCAAATTCCAACAAAAAATATCCAATAAAGCGATAAAATAATACATTCTGAATAAACAATACATGCATCAGCAGTAGAAGGAGTCATTCTGCATATCTCTAAGAAGGGTTATAATACCGCCTGTCGTTCTTATCAAGGCGCATAAATGTTATCAGATAATTTAAAAAATCAAGAATTCTTCTGTAAAGGTTAACTGCTTACATAGACAAATTTGCTGGAGATAATCGTTTGGATTGCGACCTAATGGATCAACCGCTCATCACGCAGACTCTATTCGTCAAGTTCTTGAAAAAAAAAAGAGAATTCAGTAGAAGAGGAGGTGTTGTATATTTTCATCGAGTTCGGCATACACATGAAAATAGACTAACTAAAATGTGCACTGTTGAATTTCCTGATAAGGCCGACACTTGTCTGATATACGAGTATTTCCTATTTAGAATGTCCTTAAACAAGGACATTCTTTATCGCCGTTGCTTACCAACGATATTTTAAGTACGCCATTACAAACGTCCAAGCAAATCACGAGGGACTGAAACTGAATGGGTCACATCAGCTCCTGTTACGCGCCAATGATTTTAATTTTTTATGCACAAATATTAATCCTGCAAATAAAAAAAAAAGATATTTTTTAGTCGCTAGTAAGGAAGGAATTCCCTATTAGGAATGGTTTGAAACAAGGAGACGCTCCATCACCAATGCTTTAGATTACGCCATTAAGAGGGTTCAAGTAAACAGGGATGGCTTGAAACGAAATGGTACACATCAGCTGCTGGCTTATGCCGACGATGTTAATATACTGGCAGGAAGCATATACACTCTAAAGGAAAATGCAGAAGCTTTACTAGCTGCTACTAGGGAGATTGGACTGGAAGTAAGTGCTGATAAAACTAAGTACATGTTCATGTCTCGAGATCAGAATACAGGACGAATTCACAGTGTGAGGATTGATAATAGTACCTTCGAGAGGGTGGAAGAGTTTAAATATCTGGGAACAACTTTAACAAATAAAAATTCTATTGCGGAAGAAATTAAGAGCAGATTGAGGTCAGGAAATGCTTGCTATCATTCGGTGCAGAACCTTTTGTCTTCCAGGTTGCTATCCAAAAATT
>Ga0131853_10007477_pt1 | contig 19794 bp, 12 predicted proteins | sample TergutLab28metaG_FD_92764 | JGI IMG/M metagenome (GOLD analysis project Ga0131853, IMG submission 92764) | Labiotermes labralis P1 segment gut microbial communities from Petit-Saut dam, French Guiana - Lab288 P1 (version 2) (version 2) | ecosystem: Host-associated > Arthropoda: Insects >... | reverse complement strand
TTTAGGTTTCTGTGACCGTGCATCGTGAGCAAATTGTGAAGTGAGAGAGAAAACCAACAAGATGCAACAGTTAGATGTTTATTTTTAATAATTTCTCAACATGTTTCGGGCATCATTATGCCCGTTTAATAATTCAAGCCACCTGCATGTAACTTCAGAATACCTTCAGTTTGAGAAGGTCTGTGTGAACGTGCATCCATTGAATTTGCCCCCTAACAGATTGTTATAAAGCAAGTTTTTCATTTCCTTGTGTTATGTTTGACTCCCAACACAATGTCATGTTTACAGCGTACAAGCGGAAGTAGAAATTATATTGAGATTCTTCTGCATTCTCTCGTTTCTGCATTAGCCAATTTGAACGTGAAATGAACACAAAACGAATAGACGATTCCACTCCTGTTTCAAGTTCGAAACTGCTAGGAGAATGTTATATTAAACATTTAAAGACGAAAATTATCCCGGCTTATATTAAACAGTCCGATTGTACAGCGCAGTAAACACACTCCATCTCAGTTTAAAAAGCACCGATCCGTTAAGGCGGCACAGGGGAATAACCGCTGTCTGCTACGTGAAACATGCAAAACACATACATGCACTCTGAGGGAAGAATGTAAGATTTTTAAATGTTAAACCTGGTGGTACATAAAAGAACTGCTAGGCTTTTGTTGGGTACTGAGAAAGTCTACGTTAAAAGTTTCTGGGAAATTTAATTTATTTACTAGTGGTTTCCTGTATACGTTGATGGATAAACAGTATCATCAGTAAATGAACCTCACTAACAATGTAGTGCAAAACTTAAAAAAAAGGGAGAAAACAAGTGTAATCTGACTTGCAGTTTTTATTCTTGCTCAGTTCATGTTTGCTGCGCCAGGATGAGAAAATATACAGCGTATGGTACGACATCTTTAAATAACCAACAGCCAGTTGCGAAGTCTCTGTTCCCAAAGAAAACGTTTGCTCCTGAAATTGTTCATATCAATGTCCTGACCATAAAATGGGTGTGGAATGTAGAACATATGAGATGACTGAGACATGCAACAATTTTACTCCACGTGTGACACTGGGTACAAAATGTTGGTAGAAACCACCAGTGAGATTATGGCATGGATAAAATAATAACAGTGAAACTGATCCCGGAGAACTAGGTTGGTTGAGATGGATCAGGATAGAGTGTGACGCCGGGCTGTGTGATCAATAAATCATCGTGCCAACATGAAATGCTTCTTATGAGAAAGACTTTAAAATAATCAACGAAAGCCGTGTATCATGGGTTTTGTAGTGCAAACTACGCAAATTTTAATATATGCATCTCGTCAGATGAATTTTGGCATGCGACTTTGAATAATAAAGAGCAGAAAATGTACGAGAAGGAAACCGTGGCTTATTTCAACGCGTTTTGCTTGCATCTACCTCGAAGTAAGACGCAAAGCCACAGAAATCTAAATCAAGCTTCTAGGTTAAGTTTCAAGCTAAGATCGAAATACTTTGACAGTAATATGCTTGTGTGGTTCACCTTTAGAAAAGTATGATTCGCGGAAGTTCAGATAACAAGAAACGACCAAAGTTGAGAATTCAAGCGTCGTCTGCTGTGAATATATCAGTCAGTAAAGCCGCTTCCACGTCGTAATATGGAGTCATTATTTTATCTGGCAACAATCACCTGCCACTTCTTGTAGGCTTTTTTTTTTTCGTGTTAACGTAACTCATACAGCTGACCCCAACATTCGCGGCGGAGTAGTGACGAGAAGTGACACACGATAGTTACCAGATAAAATGAGTCCCTGTATGACGTAAAGAGCACTAAAGTTTGACCAAATAACTTGTGAAAAAAAATCCGTATTTATGCACCTCTTGTGAACATGCCAAGGTTAATAAAACATTTTTACCAGATACTCTCCCCTGCCTGTCATTGGCCGTTCGACTAATCGAAACTACTTTTTCTCTTTCTCTATTTGGCACATGCATAAAGTAAGCGTGACCTTTACAAAATATTATGTTACTCAATAGGTCATATTTACCCCCACTTCTACAGTTATATACATGCTTTCTCAGAAAGTCCATATTAATGCACCTTTTGCTGATAATGCAAACGTTATACTGATCGTATTTTTACAGATAACACCCCGTCGTGTTTTCAAACTAAAAGAGAGTAAAATAGTTTCTTGTTTCCGTCAAACACAATAATACTATTTATTTTAATATATTATTATACTGATCGACTTATTTCAACCCGCTCGATATTGATGATACTATGTCTACCTGCAGTCATACCTCGTACCCGTCATAGATCTCATTTTGATTGCTAATCTTCTTAATTAATGGCACCGTCATAAAAACAAGAAATGAACCATATAAGATGTCTCAAGGTACATCAGAGTTAAACCGTGGTTTCTCACCACTAGTGTTAAACCCCTCATGCTCATGGAAACAGCCAGAAAATGTTTGTGCTTCTACTTTGACACCAGAATTTTATGGCTAAACAATTATTCCAGTATTACATTTCCTGTTGCTGAGGAATCCAAAGGCTCTTCGTCATGATCACAAAAGCCCGCCATTAGACATGGTCTGAATCAGGTAAATCCAATAAATATCTTCGAAACCAATTTGACCAAAACTCAATTCCGTCTATGTCTGGATTTCCAGAATGGTATCTGCACCTTAAACTATAAAACCAAAAATTTCGTGTCTATTAGTTCGCTTCATCTTCATCGTGCATGGCGCACGTCCTACTCATCTTATCCACCTCGACGCAATTAACGCAGCGGTGTTAAGCGATGAATGCAAATATGTGATACTTAATACAAAATCTGACGACATTACAAATACGTACATGTAAAAATTATATCATGTGAATGAACTACCTCGCTTATACTGTGAACAAAACACATGTGACGATTGCATATCTGCAGTCTATGAACTTTCACCATATAGAAGTTATGTAGAAACTATTAGCCAGTAATGGTCCATACCACTTCTCAGTCGACTCTGTTATTTTCAGACCTCAGAAATACGAAGATATTTCCTTCCACTTTACAAATATTGTAATAAAAACAACAATTATTTTCCGGTATAGGAAGGATACATAATTGTATTATAAAAAGGAAGATGACATTTCTCTCACGAATTTTAACAAATAAATACAGAACTACACGGTACTCAAAAGCTCGATTTACTTCATTTTCATTAATTTTTGCCTTGAAATAATATCTCACCCAGGTACATACTTTTTCTAGTACACCAGCTATATAAATACACTCCGGTAAAGCATTTGGAAGAATTTTCCTTCTGACAACTAAGATAAGTTCTAATAAATCAAGTGACAGCTCAGTAGTGTAAAATATAATCAATTAACGAGCAAGTCCCCCTCGGTTCACACGGATGGCAAGAGGCTGAATAACACTTGGAGACTTTTATATTCGTAAGTATTTTGTACCCGGATAATTGTATGTATTTTATATTTAATAAAGTCAATGAGATCAGCACTCAATACTGAAACTAAATCTTAGATGACGTTTCATTGTAGGAAAAATGAATTATGCGAGTGCATGGGTAATATCCGCACCTCAGGAACAATTTTACTTGCCCATGTCAATCAGATTTGATTAATGTGAAGTATACCTTAGTGTAAAAAAGCAATTAATTATTAATGGAATTACTTCAATAACGGTTACAATACCTGTACAGCACGGTAATAATAACACGACGGTTTCTCTGTTATCACGTACAAGATTATTTCGACAAAACAAAAATGTCAAACTGAAGTCAGTAGTGGGCTTCGATTTAATTTCCCGCTTTCACGCATATCGGACAGCAATATTTCATTTGCGAAGTGGGAAGGTCATTTCACAGCATTGTGGGAAATGGCACACGGAAGTACATGCAGTGTTGACACATGTCACCTCTTTTGACGACCCCAAAAATGATAATTTCCCGCTTTCATGCACGTTCGCAATATTTATCTTGGGAGAAGGGAATTTCATTCCACTGTATTGTAGAACCTGGAACACCGCGGCACCATGCTATTCGACCGGATCCCCTTATGTATTTGGCACAAGAATGTGACGTTTCGCAAGACATATATCCATGTAACTGTAATCGTTGGTGTTGACATACGTTAGATGATCTCGGCGTTAGTGAATGAATTATATTTGAAAGTTTGGTTATGTTAGGTAGATGACGAATAACGTATGCACCACAAATTTAATCATGAGGACGTGACAACCAAACGATGTAGGCTTTAAGATTACGTAAGTGGGTGTTAATGATAGTGAAGTGTAAGTGGGTGTTAATGATAGTGAAGTGCTACTGCGATTGATCATGTGATTGTGTACGTAATCGTGGTTGGGGTTGAATGGATTTAGAAGGGCAACAAAAGTTGTCTCGTTACGCGAATAAACAAATACATATTTAACATATGTATCAGTTTCTTTTTTTGAGTTTGTGAGCGCGTTAAATAATTGTTTGCTGAATGGTACAATGACATTGCAGGAAGTGACACGATTTGATTTTGTAGCTCATACCAATCGTTTGTCAGTAATGCAGAGAATTAAAGTGGATATGCGGTCCATATTTGACAAGTGTGTGAAGGCTGTGCAACCAGATAGTTTACTGAAAAATGCAATTCATGTAGTAAGAAATACTTTAATTGCCGGTGATAGACAGTATAAACTAAACAGGAACTGCTATTTGATTGGATTTGGAAAAGCTGTTTTGGGCATGGCATGTGAAGCTGAGAGACTACTTGGAAGTCATTTATGTTCTGGAATTATAAGTGTACCAGAAGGTATTCAAGAAGCTATGAAGAATAATCCTAGCATGCAGTCTATGTCCGACAGTGTGTTAAACATCATAGAAGGGGCAAAAAATAATTTACCAGACCAGAATGCAGAGGAAGCTGCAAGAAAAATTAAACAAATGATTCAGAATTTAGGTAACAGTGATCTTGTGATAGTCTTAATATCAGGTGGTGGTTCTGCCCTTCTGCCTCTCCCACTCCCACCAGTCACTCTAGAAGAAAAGTGTCAAATGGTGAAACTTCTGGCTGCAGCTGGAGCTAACATAATTGAATTAAATTGTGTTCGGAAAAGATTTTCTGTTCTGAAAGGGGGAGGACTTGCACAGGTAGCTTACCCTGCCCAAGTAGTGGCTCTTATTATCTCTGACATTGTCGGAGATCCAGTGGATTTAATTGCTAGTGGACCCACAGTTGTAAACAGTGATGCACCAGATGCTGCACTTAACATAATAAGAAAGTATTCCCTGCTGGATAAAATGCCAGCTTCCATACAAGCTGACCTAAGCTCAACAAATAATATGACATATGAGAAAGAAGCATTACACAACTCAGAAACATTTTCCCACGTTCAGAATTTACTTATAGGGTCTAATATGAAAGCACTAATGGCAGCCAGAGAAGCTGCTCTCAGTAATAATTACAACTCTGTAATTTTGTCATGTGGTGTCGAAGGGCTTGTAACAGATGTTGGAAGAATGTATGCAACACTGGCAACTGCAGTCTGTGAAGATTTATGTAGAAAGTCTGCGCCCGATAAAATACATGAAGTTTTTCATTGCATGGGAAAGCAGTATAACATCTGTGATGATGCAGAAGAAGAAGTGCTGTGTGCTGTGAAAAATGTGATAAATAAAAAAGGAATATGTTTGATAGCTGGTGGAGAAACCACAGTTATTGTTAAAGGTAATGGTTCAGGGGGAAGGAATCAAGAATTGGCAATGGTCTTTGCTAGATACATGAATGAAAATTCAAAGTTATTTCCATTCTTGGAACAATTTCATGCTGTTCTTTTAAGTGCAGGTACCGATGGAATAGATGGCCCAACGAATGCAGCTGGAGCTTTGGGTTATATGTATCAAATTAATGCAGCTGCAGAACACAATATGAAACCAGATGAATATGCAAATAATAATGATTCATACAACTTTTATTTAAAATTGAATGATGGTGAAGATTTAATAGTTGTTGGACATACAGGGACAAATGTAATGGATGTACATATCTTGGTCATAGAACCAACTGAAAATGGTTCCTGATGCTTAGTTCTCTAATAATCATTTGACTAGAAGTGGTGCACTCCTAAATTTGAAATGTTTAAAATGTCCCTGCCGGGTAGTTAATAATGTAGTACATCACAATGGACTGGACAGTTTTAAATCCATAAACAGTTTCAATTTTACATTTTTGTATTGACATGGCCAAGCCATTGTAGCTATTTTTCTTTTAACACTTACAGTGAAACTGGGATGACAGTTTTTCTCTTTTATAATTTTTTCATGTCTTATTTTTCTCTAAACACTTGTAAAACTTTAATATACATTGCTTGGAGTTTGTATTTCTTTGTTCATAAGAGTCTGTGTTCTGTAATTAATTATTAGAATTGATTTAAAGTATGTGTTTGTTTTGCATTGTTTTGGGACATCTCTTCCATAATATTCCTTGCATAATTTAGTACAGTGTTGAACTAGTATATATTCTTCATTTGTGATCTTCATAGATTTTCCCTTCTGAATTTTGTTCACTTTCCAAATTAAATGCCTAATTAGTCCGTTAATTAAATTTTCCACCTGATTAGCTGTTGGTCGTGGCATTGTGATGTTATTTGCTATAGGTCATGGCTATGTTGTAATATTTGTAAAATGGAGGTTGAAATTGAGCACTGTTCTGTGTAGCTGGGATAATGGGAGTAAGTGTTGTGTCCCACATTTCACAGTGATGTGCCACAGATATAAGAATGTTTAAATGTTTCAAGTGTTCAAGTTTCAAATTAATCTTTCAGTGTCAGGTGATCCCTGTATATGATCTAAAACATTCCAGTCTACTATTGTCACATCCTTTGAACAGCAAGGCGTTGTGCAAGCATGTAAATTTACAGATTTTACCAAATTGCTGCATGAGTATCGTTCATTTTGGTAACACCTATATGTGTATTCCAAGCATTTATTTCCTGCTCTGAGAAATTCTGAATGTGACATTCACTCACCCCTCTATTCCTGTGACAGACTACAAGAAAATCATATTTTATTCTGTGCTATTATGTTTTCATATCTCCTTAAAATTCTCAACTTTTGGCTAGTATGTTATTTTTGTTCTTGTATGTTGTTGTTTTTACATACTTGTGTGGTGTTTCTAATTAGTGTGATAATTTTATGCTTGTCAGGTGAGAGATCAATTTGCAATTCTGCTGAAATGTCTTCATTCTTTTTTATGATGAAGTAGTATGTAACAAACAGTTCTTTCATCACATGTTCAGTGCTAATAATATCCTTTGATCTGCTTCTCTAAACAAGAATTCACTTGCATGTGCCAGAAGAGGGCTTGCAAGAGTTCTGTAAATGTTTCTATTGTATCAAAAGATTGAACATCTGATTTACTGCTTCACCGGTCCTTATGTGTATATATATAATATATTATATATTCATATCTTTGATGATGCATCCACCATACTGTCAAATGATATAATGCAGCCCAAATAGCAAGCGGTATATACTTGTTACAGTATCATGTTATTGATGTAGGTTTCAGTGCACATACATTAACTGTATGTGATGTCATGGCTGTGGATTATGTGATCATTTTAATTGATTTTATGTGGAAATGATACATGTGAGCCAAACTGCAACACTTAAGTGGTACAATACAGTAATCCTTCGCCTAACGCGGTTTGAACTATATGCGGTCCGAATTAAAGGTACCGAGGCAGTTGCCGATGGATGAAAACGTCACATGCGTTTACTCAGGTACTGAATCACTGTATGAATGTTTAATGCCGAAAAATCCATGTATTTAATGCGTCCGCGGCGACGTAACCTTCTATTCTGTAAGAACTTTACAACGCGGTTTTGACCACGCTGTTATAACCCGGCCTCCCGACTCCACTCGTTGGATTGTATATGTCCGTATTTGCAACTGAGTTTCGCACAGGATATCTCCAGCTCTACCGGTTATTAGTATCTTTCGGTATTTTCGTGCTCGCAATGACGAAGTTTCATAATGTGGTCTGTGTTAGGGCCCCGTGTAGTCTGGTTCATGGTTATCACTATTTCGGAAGCACCATCTACTTGAATGTATATACGGCATCTGAAGATTGAAGGCGATACCCAGCTGTCAGATTACATGATGCCATAATCCAAAATAATTCAATTTGAAAGCTCACACGATTTCGAAGTGCATACGTCGGCAGTAGGATAGAATAGCAGTTGACTATGTTACCGACGTTACCCCTCCAGATCCGATAAGTTTACGTGGTGTGATATTTTGCAACCAGAGGGAGTGTTTGGAGAATAGCACTAACATCTGGCGGTTTTACTTACTGAATTTCGCAATTTGTAAATATTTGATCGCCATTCTTGTAATAGCACCATTAGGCTGGTCGCAAAAGTGACCGAAACATGTTTATTTTACGGGTGTGCATTTGTTGGTTCACGTAGAAAAGTATGTTCCTGTAAAGCAGGGATATTGAACGTATTAAGTTCCATGCCCTGTTACTTCATATGAAATGCAGTTTCTTCATGGATACAAAATGGACCTCGTTTAAAAATTACGAGCCATAATTATGCATATAAAAGGGTAAGTTCGTGTGTGTGTAGTACGCATGGTCTGATGGCGTTTCTCATGTTGAAATGTTGGTATCTCGATACGTAACACGGGGCATAATTCGTCCTGCCCCACTACGAGTATTTCGTGGACACCATGGATTACTTAATGGCATGCTAGATATACTCTCTACAACTTGTATCTGTACTCCGTGATATGTTGTGGTATATGTAGATCGTGGTATAGTTGCTGTAGGATCAATTGAATTGTGGTTTTGTAGTTGCGGGTCTTAAGTTATCTTAAGCATAAAATTAATAATAATAATAAGCATTGTTGTAGGTTCGTGAGCAATGTCTATAGAAAAGAAAAAATACGAATGTAGTGCATTACCGAAGGGGTGGCAGAGAGAAGAAGTGATTAGAAAATCTGGTCTTTCTGCAGGAAAGATAGATGTTTACTATTACAGGTAAATGGAACTCGCGGCATTGTTAGTAACTGACGAAATAGGCATATGAGTTGTTACGTTATACAGGGCACAGAAATTTCAGGCTTACAAAGGTTCTAATATGGCATGTGTTATTCCTTAACTAAGACTCTACCACAAGTATTTGAGTGATATATGGACCTATGTTGTCCCTCTCCTTTCAGACCGCACGAATTTTGGTGGAACAGACGCTTTGAGGTAATAATAGTTGCCTGTCTATTAAAGTTACTCCATTCTTTTGTGGAACACTAGGTTCTTATAATATTTCCAAAATCTCAAACCTGGTACCTTTCTGTAGTCTGTTTATTCTAGTTGAAAATATCCATGTTTTCTAAGACCCTTTGTAATATCGTATTTGCATTTATTTGTTCTTCCAAGTGACAAATTCCCTACCGTCTGGTATAATTTGGTTTTGGGCATAATGAAATCTTTATAAACTATTTTTATTGTTGCTAAATGTGTCAAGCCTGCCACATTTTGTGCTGGACGAAACGCAATCCAAGGTGTATGTGAGTTAGAAGCCCGAAAAAAATAATTCTGCATGCTAACATATGGTCACACTTTATCTGTGAGCATGGGAATTAATGGTACTCACTAGGATAAATGAAGCAGTAACATGAGTACTCACTTAAATACAGAAGGCATCTTGTGCGTGTGTTGGCCTAGGGCACAGACTATCCATTCGTTGGTTTTGTATATGCCTCTGTTCTGCCAGGGAAAATATTTTGAGTAGCACCTAGAAAGAAACCATGTAGACATTTGTACCAGACCTTGTCAGTTCTGTGTACACTTATACAGTCCACACAATGCATGTAAGTTCCACAAAACATGTTAAACTAAATGTGTCATTAGTTTTGTTCATAACCTGGCACTGTATGTAGAAGCGTGCATATAACGTAACATTGTGGCACATTCACATAATGGTTGTTGCCATTTAAATGCAACATTGTTTCTTTTGTGTTGTTGAGGTATGTTTCTCACTGTCAGGAATATAAATGTGTAAAGCAATGCCACAGAAATGCAATAGTCTGTTCTATTTATTATTGTTCAGCTACAAAATATTTTGTAACAACTGTAGCTCCTTATCTGTCTTAACAACCTAATACTGATTTGGTGCAAAAAGATAAATTTTATGGCAGATTTGCCACTGTCAACATCATTAATTTATTTGCATCTTAATGCAAAGTGCCCAATATTTTTGTCTGATTTTAACCAAATTTGGATTATCTTGACAGATTCTAATAAAAGTCTCAAATGGCAAATCTCATGAATATCCACCCAATGGGAGATAGGTTAACCTATGAGTACAGACGGACAGATGTGACTAAGTGAATAGGCGCTTTCCATGACTGTGCAAACACAAATAGTAATTTTTAATGTGATCCATATGATAAATACGTACTTGTTATTGTGTGATGATCCTCCTACTTGTTTTGGTACTGCTGTCCAATCAGGGAGGTTGTTTACGAAGGAATACATTTATAATAAATGTTGTTGAAGATGTCCATATATGAAGTTAAAATATGGTGCTATCAATTAATGTATTACTAAAAATGTACAAAATATAGATTAATTACATATATTTTAATTTCTTTATGATTCTATGTTCAGTTGCACACAAACATCCATGTTCCTACTGACATTTTCATTCTGAAAGAGTTATATCCATGTGTTGTGTGAGATGTTTATACTATAGTGGACCACTGAGTACTGACTGACACAGACACAGATGCAGTACCCTGGTTCACTCTGGTATAAACATTAACACAACATGGTGATATAACTCCCTTGGTATAAAGGTTTAAGTAGTGACAGATGCATGTCTGCATCTTAACATAAAATCATCAATAAATTGAAAATACCTTCAATTAAACTACATTTTGTACATTTTTGGCAATATTTTAATAGATAACACTATTTTAATGTCATATGTGCAAATCTTTCACAACATTTATTATAAATGTATTGCTTTGTAAATGGCCTCCAAGAAGATGGCCTGTAGAGACTGAAACATGTAGGAGGAGCATCACAAAATAACAACTAGTTATTTATGGTAACATGTGTTATTAGTTGGATTAAGTACTGTATGTACACATAGTGATGTATGTCATATTACAAGACCTGAAGATAATGCACTTTTTGTTGGATTAAAAATTAAATTTCCTTGTAATATTTACAGTGCGTGGAATATATGTACAAAAAATATTGGTTTCTTATTGCAGCCCAAATGGGAAGAAGTTTCGCAGCAAACCTCAGCTTGCTCGATACTTAGGAGATGCACTTGATCTTGCCACATTTGATTTCCGTTCAGGAAAAATCAATTCACTGCTCCTACGAAAAAACAAGAAGCAGAGAGGGACACAGTTTGACTACAGGTAGGCAGATTTTAAAAACTTCTAGGTATTACATGTGCTTTCTGAGATGCATACTTACTTACCTACTCCATGGTGCAGAGTCCTTCTTGAGAAGCTAACTGGTTTGCAGCTAGTCAAGAAATTCCCCGCATTTCACGGAACGCGAACGTTCATTACCGCACTCACAAGCATCCACCACCTGTCTATCCTGGGCCAGCCCAATCCAGTCCATATACCCACATCCCACCTCCTGGAGATCCATCCTAATATTATCCAACCATCCCCAGTGATCTCCTTCCCTCCGGTTTCCCCAGCAAGACCCTATACACCCCCCTCTCCTCACCCATACGCGCCACATGCCCAGTCCATCTCATTCTTCTCAATTTTATCACCTGCACAATATTGGGTGAGGAGTACAGATCATTTAGCTCCTCGTTATGCAGTCTCCTTCATTCCCACATTACCTCGTCCCTCCTAGGTCCAAATATTCTCCTCAACACCATGTTCTCAAACACCCTCTGCTTCCTTTCCTCCTGCAATGTCAACGACCAAGTTTCACACCCATACAAAACAACAGGCAAAATTATAGTTCTATGTATCTTGATCTTTAAATTTTTGGATAGCAACCTGGAAGATAAAAGATTCTGCACCGAATGATAGCAAGCATTTCCTGACCTCATTCTATTGCAGAATTTTGATTTGTTAAAATTGTTCCCAAATATTTAAACTCTTCCACCTTCTCGAAGGTACTTTTATCAATCCGCACACTGTGAATTCGTCCTGCATTCTGATCTCGAGACATGACCATGTACTTAGTTATATCAGCACTTACTTCCAGTCCAATCTCCCTAGTAGCAGCTACTAAAGCTTCTTTCTGAGATGCATACAAACTTTAAAATTTTGAAGTCTGCCATACCACAATGTCAGTGACTAACAGAAAGGAGAGAATTTCTTCATTTCTTATCACCTTTAATTGACCAACACTTATGCATCATCCCATTTATACTAGTTTGTTATGAACATCTGTATATAATTCTACTAGAATTCTTTTATGTCAATTATGTGAGTTTGATGTACGGTAGTTCATGTTATGTGGGTTGTGGTGGTATGCATCTTTGTAGTTTGTAACACTGAATAATTTATCCTGCTTGTCATTGCATGACCTAACACTTTTCTCCATAAAATATTTCTTCAAGCAATCATTCAGCATTGTGACTCCCAATATTGTGACTTTACAAAATGATTGCAATGTTTTCAGTCGTGGGGTAAGGAATGATGCATCTCTTGTACCACCAATTCGCCAGACAGCTTCCATTTTCAAACAGCCAGTTACTGTTTATAAGACTCAAGAAGGAAAAGTGAAAACTGATTTCAAACATGGTCCACAGGAGAAGCCTAAACAGGTATGAAAGAGTAGTCACAGTTATTCTTTAGAGATTTGGGGTAAGGCTCTTAATATATTCTAAGTCAGTGTTTCGCATATTTTCACTCATCTTCCAGGGTGCAGGACAGTTTTTTGAAATCATATAGCAGCACGAATCCTTTTGAACTATTCTAAAATGCCATCTGTGCTTGTTTAGATTGTAGCTTACCTTTAATTTTTGCCCATATGTTGGGAATAAGTCCCAGCAGTGGGTAATTTTAAGGTATTTGAAGACAGCTCTAGTGTATGCTTCTTTTAAATAATAATGAAAAGTGCCTGTTACCTTTGTCATATTTATTTATCCATCCCCATGTATCAGTGTGGCTCCCATGGGATGAATGTCCGTGAAATTTAATATTGAGGACTTTAATGAAAAATCCATCAGGAAATACCACATTTTTTTAAATTGGGCAATTTACATGAGGACTTAAGTATGTTTTATTATTGCAAGCAACAGTAAATCACCTTAAAAATGCTGTCTTCACAGGAAGTGGCATGAGGCTTTAATAGCTGAGGAGGTATAAACATTACATGAACACACCACGATGTTACACTGTACTTATATTGCCTGTCGTGTTAGTTTATAATTTTGGCAAGTTTTTTTGTTAGGCTGGATCCATTCATAAGCAATTTTTGCACAAGGAAAAGTTCTTTACAGACCATTTTAATTGTCCATCATTGTGAGTAAATGGAATCCCTTCATGTTAGCCCTTAGATCCCAGAACCCTTTACCTCTGTCAGGTAGATCACAAAGACTAAAACTGGAGGCATTACAAAAGCACACACACAATGTTGTGAACTCACATTTTGTAAGAAATTACTCTCTTTGCAGCTGTTCTGGGAGAAGAGATTGGAAGGCCTACGGGCATGTGATTTAGATGGATTAGAATTTAATGCAATGGAATTGCCCCGAGCATTACGTGCAGTGGGACCCCATGTGGGTGAAGAGACCTTACTGCAGTCTGTGGCTACAGCTCTTCATGTATCTACACAACCTGTAACAGGACAGACAGGTTCAAGATCTGCTCTTGAAAAAAATCCAGGTGTCTTTCTTAATCCTGATCAACCTTTAGTGCAGGTGAGCCTGTAACACATCAAGTTGTATAAGCTCACCAGTGAGCTTTCACTGTCAGTAAACTTTGTACATGTGTATGTTTATTGACCTGTACCCTCATATAGAAGTACATCTGCCTTTGTTGCAGCTGTAGTTGATTTTTTGCAAAAATGTGATAAGCCTGCCTTCATTTTCATTCATTATCACACATGACTTGAAAAAGTTTTTTACATTCTTCAACAAGTTGCCAACAGGTGGTAAAAACAGATTCTTTAGGTACAAACATTGGCTGTGACACACACACACACACACACACACACACACACACACATATATATATATATGTACAAAATTGTTTGAAGAAGTCATATGAGAATTTGAAAAAATTTTTAAACAATAAATGGTTAATATCGTGGCATCATCTTTGGTGGAAGAATAAGGTTGGGTAATTGAAACATTTGAGATTATTCTTTCCCTGGAAATGCTGTCAGAAGTCTCTTTGTTGGTTCCTAATCTTTCATGGATGTGTAGGTTTTCCTGGAATATTCCTCTGAAGTCTCTGCATAAGATAATTTGCAATTTTTTTCTAAAGTCTGTGGATAGCATACGTTATGAAAGGCCTGAATTGGTTCATATGTTATTAGGGGACCATGATGATGCTATGGACAAGAAGAGACTAAGAGGCATCTTTTTAAAATAAGATGGTAGGAAAAAAAATTTAGAAAAAGTTTTCCCATTGTATATAGGAAACACAAATACTTAGTACAAGGAAAGTAGCATTTTTATGTTAAGAGAGTATACCAGTATATGAAATATGTATAATTTTTTCAGGCTGTGTCTGTGGCAGATGAGGACATCAAGAGACAAGAGGAGAGAGTTTCAGTAGCAAGAAAAAAACTCCAAGATGCCTTAAGGAGATTATTGACCTAATTTACTGTGCTTGTGCACAGTATTTTACTTATTTAGCTTAATTTTAAAAAAAGCTTGGTGTGGCAGTGTTTTCTTTGAATATGTTTGTGTGTATTATGAATACAGAGAATGCCCAAGAGATTAATTTTTCTGTGAAAAGAAGACAGACAGAACAGTAAATGAGTTGCACATTCCTATTATACAGGAAAGAACCTTAAAGATAATCCTTATGTGTTCACAAGCCTGCCTATATGCTGACATGGCACAGATCACAGTCATAACAAATGTACACACAATCAATCAAGAAGTGATGGTCATTTCTTTCTGTGAGTGCTGTCTAGTGACCAATGACAATACATTTTGGTAATTCATTCACGAGGATTATTTGTGACTGTGCTGTACATATCCTATGCATTTGATTAACTGTAGAATATTTGTTCCATCTACTTCCACATATAATTGAAAATAACTATTTGTTGTTTCATAATATTCCCCCTACACATTTAGGCCCATGAAGGCCATATTCAGGGACAGTTTAGTTGCAGAGGAACACATTTGTGATAAAATGTCAAAGATGTGCATAAATAAAGTAAACTTAAAATACAGTATGATAAAACAGTGCTAAAATATATATGAAATTATTCTAGATATTTTACATTTCTGTACAAATTTGTACTAAAGTTGCAAACAAATATCTATTTCAGTGCTGAAATTTTCCTTCAAAAGGATTTACGTACTTGTGTTGAGTGTTGATGCTTACTTTCTATAGAACATTACAGAATAAGAAATAGTTATTACACTTAAATATGCAGTTAGTTGGAACCAAAGCTGTATAATTTTTCTTAACATATGACGACCACTTTAACTAGAATGGTTTTATAGAGGAAATAGGGCAGTATTCAGATAGGATGAAAACTTTTCTAAGAACTGGACTTACTTGGTGCGTGCAACTAAATGGAAAGAAAATTAGAAGTATCCTCAGTATTAGCATATTTTCATTGCTTCTACTTTTTTATACATTCACAAATTGGCATAATACTGCATGTTGTTAGGTTGTCATGAGCTAAGTTCATAATACGATGTACAGCATGAGTGTGCCAGAGAAGCAAGACATTTTAAAATAATTTTGTAACATTGTGGACTTCAAATTGAATAAACTACATGTCATGGTAAATTCTGAATTTAAATTTAAATTATTATAATTGCTAGTCTGGTAAGTGATTACAAGTGTTTAGATAATTTCTGTCCAGGGAGGTTTCTCTTAAAAGTTGCCTGTCTGTTAAATCTCCATTGAACATCACAGTGTTTTGATGTAATCTCATACAAAAAAAAAAAAGAAACAGCTGGCCAGGTGAAATCTAAGTCTAAGCATAATGTCTCTGATAACCATTCCAGTTACCATAGAAAGTTCACTTTAGGAAGCCAAGCATCTCATGAGACCAGTGCAGAGGTGCACTGTCCTTCTAGAATGTGGCAGAATCATGATCATCTAGCTGTTGAGGAAAAACAAATTGCTCTAGTATATCCAGATAAGGGGTGCAACAGATTGTTTGCATACAAATAAAAGAGGGGCCTTGTACTTCGTGGTGCTTAACACGTCACTCCAGACATTCATTTTGAGATATATTCTGACATATTTCTTGGAAATACTGGGGAAGGGGGAATGCCTTTCCCCAAATAATCTTATGTGTGTTGATGACTGACACTTGTCTCCACCTGGTGCCAAGATTAAGAATACTGTAAAGGTAAAGCAGTCCCATTACAGGCCTGGACAGTCCCAGAGGGTTCCAGGAAGTTAAAGTTCCCAGATTTCATGACAATGGCACAGGATGGTGGTAAGGTTGTCAGCCTTACGCACTGACCGCCTTTACCCCCAGGAAATACTCCTGGTACTTATTTGTATTAGAGGCTGAGTCAACCCCAGGGCCATAGTGCGATTAGAAGTATTTTATATCAATGAAAAATCCACTGACACCATCTGGGATCGAACCAGTGACCTTACTTAAGAATGCAATGCTGTCCCACAATTCTTCAAAGGCTTCATGGTGTGGTGATTAATTAAGCACATTTTGAAATTAAATGAGTTTAGAAAAGGGTAAGGTATAATATCCTAGTGACATATTTAATGTGACACCACTGCAAGAAGAAAACATCAGGCAGTTACATAATACTAGATGTAACCACTGGTTTCAATAAGTGGGTGCCTTGGCTAGCTACTTCTCTATTAATATACTGGCTCTGTTTCATAGAGTTCATCAGAATGACAAAGTATTTTGTTTGTGGTTAAAGAAACACATGAATTCCCTAGCAAAACCTTTAAAGTCTGCTTTGCTACAGCATTAGTCTTATATATTGTACATTTATGGGTATTGGGAGCACGTGATTTTGGTTAGTGTTTCAGTATGAGAAAATTACTGTGCAATCATGCACTTATAATAACACAGTTAATATCCTAAGCCATGCAGGCTATATGATGGATCTACGAAATGCATATACTATAAATGTAATGCCAATGTACCACCATCTAACAATTCAAATGGTAAACAAAAGTACATGTCATTTCACAGTGCAAGATTACACAAACCTGCAACATCCTGTGGTTACTGTCCCTAAAATGTCAGTTTATGCCATCTTATACATTTATTGTAAAAACTGAAAAATCTCCTTTAATTGCCACCACAACTACAGTTGTGGTAACTAACGAGGGTTAATTTTGTTATAATGCATTACCAATGCGACAGGATACTATAACCCATGATTGTACATATACAGTAACACAGTGCATAAATAACTCTACATAGACCACATTTACACATAGCTATTACATGAACGACAAACAAATCCGATAAATATACATAAGTACATACTTAAAGCTGTCTAAGTAATTAGAATTATATACCTCAGTTTCGGAGAGCAATACTTCGCATGACAATTTGAGCTTGGCCGCCAATTTGAGACTCATTGCTGCCATCCGCAATTTTCTTCCTCTCGCGTTAGAAGCCATAGTCTTCAACGTCTTAATTTGGGGAAACTGTGCAATGCATAGTGTATAAATAAGTGATAAAAATCTATGATGTGTTTAGATCGATGTTACCACAGTTAAATGCATCTACAAAACATTAAAACTCATATTTAATACTGCAGTCCATTACAGCGCCCAATTTCTGCAGTGATGAAGAGTTGGACAATTATGTTAGTTTCATAGGTGACATGTGCAACCGGCTGTCTCCGTGGTTTCCTGTGTGACACTTAGTCATTTTCCTCTTTTGTCTTCACGCTGTAAGGTCTTTTGGTATCCCTAGGTATGGCGACCCTGTTCTATTTTTGCTTTACTGGACGTTACGAATGAACATGAGCTTGTAGTTTAATAGCCCATCATTTCTTGACGCAAAATGTAGTCCTTCATTATGTTGTGATACAATCCGTGATTGCTAGACGTGAGAACCACGGTTCTGTGATAGTAATGCAACCATTTAATATTTTGTTTACCGTGACTTCAATCTTTGATCTATGGTCCATGTTTCCCAAAATTTGTTGCAGATGGCGCGTGGATGTGTGTGATTTGAAATGTACAGAGTACAGGGATTAAGAAAAAAATATTTTTAACGATTTCTGTTTTTCAGGAGTGCGTAAATTTCAGTACGGACGTGAATCTAGGAGAAATTTTATGATTTGTAATTTTGCTGGATAGCACAAAGCATAGAACTTTTTAAGAATGGTATGAATGGTAAGACTGTCTTTAGGCTGATCAAACATAACCTCAACGACCATGGGCGATTGTTAATTGTGTTTATCTTTATTTTCAGTCAGCACTTTTCAACTTCCAGAGCTTATTAACTGTGGTGTTACTGCTTATTTGCACATGTGCATATGTGAGATCATTATTTCCCAGTTTGCTGGATAGGAATAAAGTAGGGTATGTATACATGTTTTAATGATAAGAATTCATAATCTGGGTAATCAACAAGCTGAAAAAATTGCAATTGTGTTAACGTGTATAGAGTTAAAAGCTGTAAGAAGGATTGGGGGGGGGGTGAAAATACCAATGGGTCTAACATCTCTCACTGAAAATGAAATGAACCCCTCCAGCCCCTTACTATATTTAGGTTTTAAATTTACTACTTTAAGTCATAATGTTGTGTCGACACATACATAGACTTGTATATCCCTACTTCATTTGTAACTGATCTTGGCTGTTTATGGCTGTGCCCATTTTTTTGCTGCAAGATTCAATCCTGTTCTCATTGGCATCATCAAGGATTGCAGCTGAAATATGAGTTTAATTATGTAAGAGGGCAGTACTGAGTGGGGTTTGCTACACGGCAAAATCTGACAATCATTTATCCACAACATAAACGTATTTCCCTCTGACACAATCATCAGTGCACAAACTACATTAACTACAAATTTTATAACATAACAACAGTAAAAGTCACAAATTGACAGATCAAGATTGGATAAATATTTCATTGCCACTGCAGTGAGATCACAATGCATACTCATTATTATTATATGTATCTTGTAATGTGCTGTTGAATATTAAAAGTAAGACAGTGTAATAATAATAATGAAATAGTTTTACATTTTACTAATGTCATTAAACATGATCTTTATATTTAAAGGTAGTATATTTTAACTACATTAGTTTTTTTCATTAAGCAGTTTTGGCTGATTTTGACCATGTTTTGTGGTGAAACATGTTCTGGTGTTTTATGTACCTTTGCTTAATAGACGCAAGGTTGTGTTCTGAGGATTGCTTGCTGGTATTTCATGAGAACTGTAATAAAACAGCATCAACGTAACTGTAAATAATGAAATGGTGTATCTTTGAAGCATTGAAATTCCTTGTTTACACATAATTGTTTGTTTCAGATTGCTTGGCACATTCTGGAAGTGTGCCCGAATTGGTGAAAGGAAGAGCCCTTATGTTGCAATCAGTTGTGTAATTATGGCATTCAGCATTCTTTTTTGGTCTTGACATGTTCTTCTTTTTAACAACTTTTGACTGACATGAACTGT
>Ga0131853_10007476_pt1 | contig 19796 bp, 10 predicted proteins | sample TergutLab28metaG_FD_92764 | JGI IMG/M metagenome (GOLD analysis project Ga0131853, IMG submission 92764) | Labiotermes labralis P1 segment gut microbial communities from Petit-Saut dam, French Guiana - Lab288 P1 (version 2) (version 2) | ecosystem: Host-associated > Arthropoda: Insects >... | reverse complement strand
GTGTGTGTGTGTGTGTGTGTGTGTGTGTGTGTGTGTGTGTGTGTGTGTGTGTGTGTGTGTGTGTGTGTGTGTGTGTGTGAGAGAGAGAGAGAGAGAGAGAGAGATAAACAGCACAAATGCCTGCAACACTAGAATGAGCCAAGAAGAGGATCATAAACCTAGCAAGAGGATTAAACACAGACACAGGCACAAAAAGTAAACAGTAATGAACAAGAAGTAGCAGAAGATATGTAACATCCAATATCTGGATGCATAAAAGCTTCCTTATCTGTAAAGAATGCCGTCGTGTGAGCTGTGATGCCATAAACTATGCCAGAAATTCACTGACATTTCAGAGAAACCTGCTGCTTTGATCTTCAACCCTCAAGACGGAAGCAGCGCGTTCCTCCAAAATAGCAGTAAATATCTACCAGACTATATGGCATCGCTTCTCACAAGACAGTAATCACTAACAGTCACTATAAAACTCCCTCATTTGTTTTACAATACATGTCAACCCACAAATTTTGTTGATGACAATATTTAACCTAAAGAAGTATGTTACAGATTAAACAAAGAACACATCCTTGCATTACAGGTAATTTCAAAAGAAACAGGCCAGTTTTAAATCTGTGTTATTAAAGAAGACTGATGGTAGTCCCAACCGTTATCACAATCTGCATACCACGTATTTTACAATGTACACATCACAGTTACTAGCAACTGTGAATAATGGTAACCTATTACACAGAATTATAGTCCATTCTGAAAGTGTAAGCACTGAAATAAATAAAAAGGAAAGGGACACAACATCAAATAATAGAAAAGTACTTCACAGTTTCTTCATATTTTTCTTTTAATAACATGTAATAAATCAGCCGGTTTTGACATCAGATATGCTGATCACAAAACTGACAGTCAAATGCTGCAACAAGCAGTGTTTCTGTTCAGCATTTTTATTTGTACGCAAGACATACAAAAGTACATACCATTCATTACACAATCTGAAACTATTATATGATTTAATAAATTGATATTCTAATATTCTAACATTCTCAAATGATACACATCCTTTACACTGTAGTTCTGCCAACTAAACAATTCTACCTTTTTCAATATGTCTAAAGCAAAGAGCCACTGTCATTTTCTTAAAGATGGCAACATGATACAAAATGTTTTAACATTCAATTGAGAATTAGAATAAGAGAATTCAATTAAAAAGCTTGCATTCTTTTATGTTATCATATTCCTGTTGGCCTCTGCAATTTAGCGTTGTTGCAAAAGAACAGAATATACAAAGTACTTGTCACAAATTGTCACAATGAGTTCAATTAAAATACTTAAATTTCAGTTATATATTTCACAGTTTTGATGTACACAGCTACCAGACACTCAATGGTACTACTTTTCATGATACAACATGCAATCATTATACAAGTTGCTGAGGATCAGAATAACAGATGTAACACATTATATATGAATCATTTCAGACACTTTCCAGAATAAAACCCAAAAATCAACTGGAGGAATAACTGGAATTGCATGCATAGTAATTGCTGACCGTGCGTGAATCATTTTATATGCAGCAGTCCACTGATGATTTATAACCTACATGTGTTTAAAATTTAGTACATCTTCTAAACATTTAACTTACCTGCCCTGTGTCTTGCATCAATGTGCATCACAAGGCTACTCTTATGCTTGGTTACATGTGGACAGTAGGGGCACTGGAACTGTGGCTCTTTGCCGCACTCGAGCCTAATATGACGTGCAAGAGAAGACTTATAACGATACATTTTGTGACAATTCGGACATTGGAATACATTAGGTGTACCACTACCTGCAAGCAGAGAACTAATATCCAATGATCCAAACCTCTGAAGACTTTCAACATTTTTCGAAGATGGCTGAACACCTGGAATGTTAGAATTATCTGCAGTAATCTCATGTAACAATTGAGTATTTGTTGTTGTCACTTCTTTGGCAAAAATTTGAACCTCATTTCGGTGCTGAATCTGCTGAAGGAGACTTCTAGCAAACGCATCCACATCTCGGTCAGACGGTCCGGTGCTACTGGAGGGAACCTGGGGATGATTTGTGTTTGCGCTTGCTGACCTTTCTGAAGTACCTGGGGTACTTTCACCAGTAAAGACAGGCACGCTGGGGAGCAGATTCTGAATTCCTGACCAAGGTTTCACATCTGAAACAGAAATGGAGAAGCTGAAAATATCCTTGTGTTAGAATGAAAACAGAGTTGAATAATTCAAAACAAAATATGACTATCACTCTGGACATGTTCATCATCCTCTTGCAAATGAAACATTTGGAAACTTGATCTATTTTCATCATCAGCTCTTATGATCAATATCAGCTCTACTTGGTGAACTAACTAACAGAAATTAGGAATGTTCCCTACCTTAAAAGTAACTGATGAAAGAGATCCAGTTGTTTAAATGCTTTATTTTAAAGAAAATGATGGATAATGTAAAAAAAAAATGTTTAATGTAACACACAATCAGAAAAAATTGTTCATATTTAGCTTACCTAACATAAATTTCACTTTCCATTTGGTTTTCTCTAAGCATGGTTTCTCAAACAGTGGTTGGCATACCACTACTAATATGCCAACCACTGTTTACCAGCATGTGGCCTTAACAAAAAAAAATTGGAACATAAATAAGGATAGAAATTCTAAAACAAATAAAACATAAGCCACATATATTTGCTAATATGCAGCACGGCTGGCAACATTATACTACATATCCTAAGAGTCAGCCCATTTTCCCAATTTCATATTTTTTTTAATCCAGTACAAACAAATATGTCGGTAGTACACTGAAATCGATACATTTCATTTCGTAGCATGCCAGAAAAAAAGTCTGAGAACCCTTGCCCTACGTAATACATGACTTAGTCTAGGAAGGCAAATCCGTTTCACAGCTGAAAATACAAACCCATTCCACTGTCCTCGAATGCTTACCCATCTAGACTGCATGTTAAATTTTCTAATGTCACCAATGATCATCATCTGTTTTCCCTTCCTAATAACTCACATTTTGTGCACACCGAAATAATGACAAGAGCAGTCATGTGTTCTTCATTGCATGAACAACTTACTTATTTCCTTAATTATTACTAGCCATCAGAAAGCGGTACAATAACTCATACAGGCAAACAACCTTCACTAATTTTATGTTGTCTGCACCAGACATTGTAATATAAACATTCAATATAAACCAATAAAATTCACCTTTTCTAAACTAATATTTTAATTCATGATGTCTTCTACATGTTTCAAACCCGAGGGTTCATCTTCAGGAAGATGGTTGTACATACGGGTATGGTACTGTATGTTTCACATGCTGAAATTACAATATATATACAGTATGTACAATCATCTTCCTGAAGATGAACCTTTGAGTTTGAAACACGTAGAAGACATCATAAACTAAAATATTAGTTTAGAAAAGGTGCATTTTGTTAGTTTGTATTGTATAACCTTCACAAACTAAATACACAAGCTGCAGAGAATGTATATTTGAAAAAGTAATGAACTGAACACCTTAAATCAACACATTCAATAAGGCTGATTTAAATTGACAAGACTAAACAAACACAAAATCATGAAGGTTACTGTCTTCTGGGATATGACATCATGCACCTTGGCAGACACATACCAACATTTTAGAGAAAACCTGGTCCATTTATTTTCAGTGCGGTGGAGGTGGTAGTGGGGGGGGGGGGGGGGGGGGGGGGAGGTGCAGTTCCTCTAAAACAGTGGTACGTTTGTGCCAAACCATGTGGCATTATCCCAGACAGACACTGCCATTACAAACTTGAACCTCAATCACAAAAAAATTCATACTCAATGAACACTCTGATATAATAACTGCACATTACACAAAGGGCTACTTCAAGGTCATAATTATTCAGCGTGTCTTGCCAAACTGTGTACAGATTACCAGAACTGTTTTACCTTCACATTTTATCACAAGAATCATGTTATTGCTTGCATATCAGTTTCGTTAATGACACATCCTCAAATGCATAGGTTACATAGTAGCAGCCATGATAGCTCAGTCAGTACAGTGACTGGGCCTTGAACCAAAGAATCAGGGTTTGACTCCTGGAAGAGGAAAGGGATTTTTTTCTTCTTCACATATGCAGATCAGTTCTGGGAACCATTCAGCCTCCCAACCAATGGGTCCTAGGGACTTTTCCCCCAGAGACAGCGGCTAGGACATCAAACTGGCCTTTTCCTCCATCCAGTGTCTAAGTTAAGGAAGCATGGAGTCATCTCCATTCACCCATATGTCAACATTCCATGGTGCTTAAATAGGCATAGGAACATCATCTTCACCTGACACAAAATACAAAGTAGGAGTGCAAACAGTCCATTTGCAATGCTAAGTATGTAGAACTGTGTAATTAAAACAAAAGTATTTTAATCAACACTCAGTAACATTACAGCAATAATGACAGTAATATTACAGACTAAATAACTATCAAATTTTCAAGCATAAATACCAACATTACAACAATACATAACAATGCAAATGATCACATGTGTGCTGTACAAATAAAAATGAAACGTGAAAGTTACGGTCATATGGGATATGACACCAAGCAGTTTTGTAGGTACCAACATTTCAGAGGAATCAACTACCTCCACCTTCAGAGCAACAGGGAAGCAGTGGTGCATGACTACCAGACTACATGGCAACACATCCCAACTTCAACCTCACTACCAAGAGGACTTCAAATCTAGCACAATACAAGTCAACAATCTCTGATCCAGAACTGTTTGGGCCGATGTGTTTTAGAATTAAGAATTTTTCGGATTTCAGAAAGGTAACACAGTGCACATAACGTGTATTTTGTAACACACCCAGCAGGAGTCCAGGAAAGCCCTCATAATCCAACACATTACTATTTCTGCAGCAAAATGTAAGAAAATTCACATTAAGTGGGATATATATATATAGATGGTAAGTAGTATTAGCAGCACTGAGACACAACTGATACCTCACACCTGTATCTTGAGTAGCATGGATAAAAAATTTTGGTTTTTGGAGATTTTGGATTTGACTGTTGCTTCTAAGGGATTGTTGCGCCTGTACTTGCTTTTTACTCTGTAATTTTTATTGCTACAGAACACAAAAATACTGACCACTCATAATAAGATCGTTCATTTATGATCCAACTAAATAAATAACACAGGCACTGACTACACTACTGTGACACTTTAAAGGAGCACAGTCACTTGTTACTTCTCCAGATTTTCCATATTTGTTAAGTTTCAAGCCTTTATCAACCTCAATAACCCTCAGTGACAATGAGTGTTTTATTTTTTATGATGGTGTCAATTGCTAATGTTACACAGTATCAACTGGAGATAAAATCAGGCCATGGAGCACTGGCAGAATAATACAGGTAGGGAAAACCAAAGTATTCGGAGAAAAATCTGGCCAATTCCTCCATCACAAATCAAAATGAACTGGCCTGGAATCGAACCATGGCTTCCATGATTATAGAGGCCAGCAAGTAACCACCAGATCCATGTTAGTGATGAATCATTCTAGCTGTACCTATGAAAGCTATATGGTGACACATTAAGAAGACATTTAAAAATAAGCATAGTGCTTAAGTAACTACTGCAATACTATCAGTAAGAACCCCAATACACTAGGTCAGTTGTAAGTGCCCTTAATATAAGATTAATGTCACGAATGCTCACACTTTCTTCTTGACAATAACATACTTCAACACAATTACATCCGAAAAAGGACGCTGAAGCTAGTCGTGATGTGTGGGTGTGAAGCAAATGAGAAAGATAAAGGAGATGGGACAAGAAAACATCGTGGGGAAAGCTATGGACCGGTAACTGAGCAAGGGGTTTGAAGAATCAGAACAAACCAAGAACTTGGGGAATTACACCGAACCCGCAACATGGCATCACCCACCAAAATAAAAAATTTGGAGTAGATAGGGGATGTGTTTATAATGGATCAAACACAAATGGCCAAAAAATGTTTTTGAAAGTAAGCCTGGCAATGGAGGGAAAGGGGCGGGGGGGGAGAGAAGGGGGAATAAGTAGAGAATGATTTGTGAGGGCTGAAAACAAGGATACGAAGACAAAAGGCAACTGCGCGAGAATATTGGTATTTGTTGCAAAAGGGGGCTAAGGTTCCTAGGGGGTGTTACAGTTAAAGAGTAACTGTTAAATAATACCAATCTGATCCCATGGTACACAGCCAAAATTAAGTACAGTGTCTCATCAAAATTGACAAAAATGTCCTATATCTCTTCCACAGAACTGTAAACAACAATATGCATGTTCCACACTGTAAGAAAGGGTTTAACCTTCTATTAGCAATTTCTTAATATATCTACAATGTGTCCCCTCACACATAGTACATTCTAATTCAAATTTACTGCAGTTTTCTTTCACCAAGTTCAATATTTTACACCAGATGTCACAAGCTATATATGGTCTACTAGCAGTATAGTTTACATACACATCACACCTGATAAAGAACCGATGAGGTGACACTCTCTAACTAAAATCCAATTAAAAATGATCAGCTACACTATAGAGAGATGAATAATGGAACCATTCTGTAGTTGTGTTAACTTGGTGGTGGAGGATATTCATTGTTCATGGGAAACAAGTTGCTTGTCTTGTGAATAAGCTTGACATGGGTCAAGAGAACATCTTTACGATTTGTTTTATGAGGGCAATACGGACACTTGCACTGCGGCTCCTTGCCACACTCCAACCTAACATGCCGTTGCATGTTAGTTTTCCACATGTACATCTTCCCACACTGAGTACAAGGGTAGGAGCCTGGATTAGAAGATGAACGATGAGACGGAATTTGTTGAAATACTGGATGTTCTGCAATCACTGACTGCCCAGTGCCTCTGACTTGCAAGGCTGGAGCTTCCGAGACAATACTAAGCATTTCAAGTATTGGTTTTGGATAAGAGTTGTCTGACATGAACATGTCTGAAACAAAGAAGAACTTTTTTAATTATCATTATGTAATTAATCTAGGTGAGGCACTGTTTTTTATTGTGTGAATGTTGTCTGTCCATCTACCAATTTGTCATTCATTTCCATGAAAACCAAATAAGAATCCCAGTTAACCACAACAGCAATGGAGATTGTAACAACACATGGCATTACAATGCATGTTTCAGTTGGCATTAATGTCTTGACCAATGCAATAGAAAACCATAATTCTGAATCAAATAATAACACTGCTCATTCTACTAGACTATTTCAGGGAAGGTGTGCCCAATGTGTGCGTTACACAAAATACAAATTAACTGAAAACACAACTGCATACTTTTGGTTTATAAAGCAGTGAGCAGTGGTAATTCCTGACATTGAATAATAGTGAACAAAACAGCCATGATTGTTTGTCAACAAATGGTACCTCTGGACTATGTGTGATTCCTGGCTTCTGTTGTGGTGTAAATGTGATCTTTGTTCTGCTGGGATGTTAACACAGCACAGATTGGTAGTTAATTACCAATGCTGCAGGACAAACTAATGGTCTATCTTCAAGGGTAAGTTAGGGCCAAGACTGCTTGACCCTAGAAGATGGAACTGATAGGTTGGAACCATCAATCTATGCTATGTAACATTCCACAAGAATGAATATCTCATTCCTGTTGTTGTTTTTGTTGTTGTTGTCATTATTATTGTTGTTGTTGTTGTTGTTGTTGTTATTATTATTATTATTATTATTATTATATTCTAGCATGCTGTATTTCCAAAATTTTTAATGTTCACAGTGTGCATTCTCAGTGAAGCCCTTATATCAAAGAGTGTCTCTTATACACAGTGTGGATAAGCAGAAGGATTACTGTAGATCCTATACCTCGATATGGCAATTTTCCAAGTACTTGCATTCAGTTTTCAAAGGGTGCTCCATCTGTAGGTTCAAATCTCACACAAACCTGAGTGACATATGTATGAAGCTATGCTCAGGTTACTGATGACTTTTGCACTGTTTATAACAATGGTAATACCACCACATCATTAATTAAAAACAATAAATTTGGCATAGTGAACCGATGGCGCCAACTTAAAGGATCGACTGGCACCAGCAATTACAACTTCCGCCTGCATTAACACCTGGAGTCACTCGACAATTCAACACTTCACCATGATACACTGATACTTTATGCAGCCACCCAACATACCTAGAAGTATGATTACTAGTTCTGATGTAATTTTAATTTGAGGTAAATCCTTCTAAAAAAAAAACAAAACATTATTTAATAAAAATAAAATACATGTTTAGAATGTACTGATCATTGTCTCACGAGTTGTATGAAGGACTGAGAGAAAAACCACAAAAACAGCAAGGCAGCCAATCTTCTGGCCTGCAGGCCAGGCACATCCTGAACACGAGTCTGAGGACACCAGTACATCAGAATGTTTAGTTCACTTTCCCATCAAAGATCCCTCTACAGAAAACAAAATAAAAACTTTTTTCTTCTCAATTTCAGTGCAGGTAAGTGACCCTAAGTCACAGCGGTTATGAATCTTAACACTTGTTTACAAAACATGAATATCTGAAGTGTAAAAAGTGATGCAAACTATAACACATGTCAAGGTACTTTATTACAATAGTTTCTGGTAATACACAGCATTAGTTGCTTGTGGCAACTCTGTTCAAAACGTTTTCTGTCTAAGGATATTAATACAAATTATACAGCCTTAAATTCATAAATTTATGTAGTACCTTATTTAAAACAAACTGCATAACATCAGGTCCATAGGTATCATTGATATGCAGGTACAATACCAATACTGTAAAGATGTATGGCATTCCAAATTGTAACAATATCCTGTGTATATTAATGCATTCAACAGTCTGAATAAAATTTTACCTCTATTGTACACCAATCATTGCTAAAATATTCACATGGTCACCATAATTCATAAACTAACTGCACATCCCCTTAAATGGGCACAATACGGAAAGACGTAACGCAATGAAACGAACAAATGTTCCTAAAAACAAAAAAATTCATGATTCTGCAACAGAAAAATCCATTTTTGCACCGATTATCAACAGCACATATGTGACAATGCAGTCATAAATTATGTTACTGTCAAAAATTAATGGATGGTACAGTTATTTCAGTTCATAGATACACAAATTATCCTACCTGGTATGTTGTTCAATACACAAACATTTAGAATAAAGATGTCAGTCACAATTAAACCTATTTTACACTGTGTAACAACTGTCTTGTGTAACAAACCTCTTTTGTGAGAAACCTTTCACTCAACAGTAAAGAGCACACGTTACTGCTGTACCCTGGAGGAAGAAGTACAGCCAAAGTGCAAGTTATTTAAACGATACACTGGTTGTTCTTGTTCCAAGAGACAGACATCATATCAGAAAAGACCAAAACAAATACAAATGTACTGTCGCATTAAGTTCTATAATTTTGTCTCATACCACAATGATTTTTTACATTTTTTAAGCTTTAGGTTTCTGTGACCGTGCATCGTGAGCAAATTGTGAAGTGAGAGAGAAAACCAACAAGATGCAACAGTTAGATGTTTATTATCAATATTTTCTCAACAAGTTTTGGGCATCATTATGCCCATCTTCAGGAGAACAAGACATGTGTTACTGCACGTGGTGTACTGCGCTGGTTCTGCTGGATGTGGTTGGTAGCGGTTGTGGAACGCTGCGTTGTAGGGTGCGAGCACTGTGAAGGTTACTGTTCGACTCTCACTTCACAATTTTTTACATTCTTTGTGTCTGGTCACTGTGTGGAGACATAAACCATCTCCACCCTACTCAGAAATGTCACAGTCACTGATAAGTGTTGCACGCTGTCATAGACAGAAGTATGAGTTTCAGTTCCCACAAGCCACAGCAGAAACACTCATTCCCTTAAAGTTGTATCCAGTCAGTGGAAATATCGACTGCTATACTAGAAAATAAAACAAATATAAATCACTTCTGTATACAACTTTGTTCATAATTAATCATCAGCAACATGTTTCGGCTATAACACCCAGCCTCAAGCTGAATACAAAATCTGATAGGAAATATATATTACAATGCCATGAATGAGATCTTGACTTACATCAAATGGAGGTAATATAAGACGTGCTACACATTACGAGGTGTGATCAAAAAATACGGTGAATGTTTAAATAAAAAAAAAATTATTACAGTAAATGACAAATTGCCATTAATCCCCCTCAAAATACTCCCCATCGCTTCGAACTCACTTATCCCATCGTTCTTGCCACTTTCTGAAGCAGTTCTGGAAGTCCTCTTTCGTGAGTGTCTTTAGTTGCGCTGTTGTGGCTGCCTCGATGTTGTGAATCCATTCAATGCGTTTACCTTTCATGGTCATTTTGACTCTGGGGAAGAGCCAGAAGTTGCACAGTGCCAGATCCGGTGAATAAGGTGGATAAGGACACACCGTAATATTTTTATTTGACAGAAATTGCCGTACCAAAAGCAATGTGTGACACGGAGCATTGTCATGACAGAGGACTTACTTACCTCATGTTCAAATCTGTTGTTAAAATGTTTTGAACAGAACCATAAGAGATGTTCAGATCCTCAGAAATTTCCCTAATAGTCAATTGCCTGTTTGATCGAATAATTTCGCTTACTCTTTCAACATTCTCTTGGGTTTTTGGTGTTGAAGGAGATCCCGATCTCTCCTCGTCTTCAAGCAATTCACAACTATTACGAAATCGCTCGAACCACTTGTGAACCGTCTTCATGGTCATTGCAGCATCACCATAAACTAATTTTAACATTTCGTGTGTTTCTTTAGCATTTTTTTGCAGTGTGAAACAAAATTTCATGTTAATGTGTTGTTTGTGATCCATGATTTTCGGCACACTTTAAAACACACCTTCTCTCAACCGTAGCTCACAACCGACTGACTGCACCAAACAAGTTGAAACTTGTCACACACTGTTACTAAGGTTCGACGCGCCACTTCCCGTATTGAAGATCCCTGCCTTTCCATTGGATCGCACTCAGCAGCAGCATTCACCGTATTTTTTTATCACAGTGGTAAAAATAGAGTTTGAGGATTTTGTAAAATCTATAAATTGAAACTTTAAAAGTTTTAAATAACATACACATTCACGCTGGTTGCAGTAACAGACCTCTTACATTCCAATAAATTTGACAAAAATAATACATTGTTACAGATTACGATCATATCAATTCTGCAAAGAGAAATAAATTCATGCTGCCCACTAATTTCAAGTCTTCCACTAGCCTACACTTTGACATCCACCTCCACAAGACCACCATTCTTTAATAATATTATTTAAAATTTTTATAATTTTTCATTTATGGATTTTACAAAATCTTCAAACTCTGTTTTTTATTCTTGATTTTAAGCCTTCGCCATGTTCTATACGTAATATGTTTTCTTTTGGATAATTCCCCGGTATCAGTGTTCTCAGACGCTGGGGAATTACCCTAAAGAAAACATATTATATCTGTTTTTTATGTGTAATACATCTTATAAGACCTCAATTTGATGTAAGAAGAAATCTCGTTCATGGCATTGTAATATATACTTCCCATATGATTTTGTATTCAGCCTGAAGATGGCTTTTATAGCCATAACATGTCGCTGATGATTAATAACAAAGTTGTGTATAGACTTGATTTATATTTATCGAAACACAACGGCGATGCCATGTCTAAAATGAAATAGACTGCTACGTTGCAAGATAACTTGCCCACACGCACTGATAACCACAGTGGCAGACAGACATGTTCGGCAAACACGACAGTACTGAAATGGCAGCTATAATTATGTTCTGCACAGACATTGGTAACTGCAGTGGCAGCAAAGTATGTTCTGCGCTGACGCTTGTAAATGCCATGGCAGCAAGGCATACGCTCAGCACACACACACAGTGACATTCAACAACTTTGGCCAAATTTTGGTAAAGGCCATCCATGCCACTAACACTATGGCAGTCTAACTGGAACACTGATGAAGATTAGCTTTACTTAGCAGAGCCAGCTGTATAGGCTTGTTCCTTCTTTCCTTTCATTACTTTAGAATGATATAAGTAACGGATTCTGAAACATTTATTCTTAGAAGGTGGTACTTTAATCACAAAACGAAGAAAATCCAGCTACAACAATGTAGTAATAGTCACCAAGTCTATTTGCAGGTTGAAGAGATGTAACATGTAGAAAGAGAGACAAGATGCCCAAATTGTATGCACACTGTGAAAAAGAATGCATTCAACTTGAATAATGAAAAATTAATATGCCTTATGGTGATGCATTTTTTTTATATGTTTCTTCAATTCATCTGTTCGTTTGGTTCTGTAGGGGCAGTATGGGCAATGGATATTAGGCTCCTTTCCACACTCAAACTTCATGTGACGCTGTAAGGTAGATTTCCACATATACACTCTTCCACACTGATTACACACATGTGGGCGCATGGATGATAATTGTTGAAATGATAATGAATTAGGGTTACTGCTCTCCTGCAATACGGACATACTAGGAACATCTAATTGTTCTTCAGCAACCGATAATACATTTCTCATGCTCACAGACTGTGTAAGATAAAATTCCGATTCCTCCTTCACGTCACTTGTCAGCACAAAGTCTGTAACAAATGGAAAACAAATTTGTTAGTTTGTAATATACATTAGTAGCACGAACAAACAGGAAGGTTCCATTACAACATAATGACTAACATGCTTGAATATCCTTTTTTCATGTATTCCCAGATATGGATTGAACATTCAGTGAAGGTGGAAATCACGCTATGTAACATAACACCTAACATAGCACCTACCACTAAAAATATTGGACTAAATATTTTTTGACATTCCCAATTCTCACAGCAATGATATAGCCAAAGTAACTCATTCATCTTGGACTACCCTAAAGAAGGAGTCAGCAAGCTCCTCCAAAATGACAGTAAAATATTACCAATCAACATAATGTCATATCCTAGAATATTGTAATATTCACCATCAACACTGTGAAAACCTCAAATAAAAAACTTATTTCTTTATTATTATTGTTTTTATTGACACTGTCAGTACTCATGCTATACAGCTAAATGATATATTTAATGAAAAAATAAGTTATAAACAGTGCAGAAGTGACCAGAGCCTAACATGAAATTCTATCACCGTATCTGTGTGGAGGAACAGAGGGAAACCACAAAACCTTCAGTCATTGATAACTGGTCTTTGTGTAGAAATTTAGGATGTGACCCACCAAACACAAAACGGGAGTCCCAGCTACTCAACTACAATGGTCAGTATATTCAACAATTAATATCAGGCAGATGTAGGCAAACTACTGTGTGTCTCCAAATTAAATACATCAAAAATCATCAAAATAATAATAATAACAGATTTCAATAAACTATGATTCTCAATGACTTCCAGATCCAAGATCATACACTTCTATATCACACTGGCCAATCAGAATTCTTACTTCACTTGTTCCACAAACTGAGAACTTGGTCCAGTAATAGCCTACACACAGAAAGACACACTCTGCTGACATCTTCATATTGTTCAGCGAATCTGTATGGTGAAATTTAATGCAAGGAACTTCTGGTAAAAGGCAAAAGTTAGTTTACCTCAATCAGTATTTTGTCTCCTCTTTGGGTCTAAACCAAGGATCCTCAAGTAACATGGCAGAGGGTAAGATTCATAGAAGGGAGTTATGAAATATCAACTGATGGTCTTCTTTTAGGTCTCTACACCATGTAGCAGTCATATGTTCCAATGTGCAAGGTGGAGAAACCCAAAAGGGCACCATCTGATCAACAACTGCGATGGAACCTGAAAACTTATAACATTTATCAAAGCAAACAGCAAAAACTAACTTAAAACTTTATCCATAAGTTTTTCAGGTTTTCGCAGCAACTGGTGATCAGGCTGTGCTCTTCTCAGTTGTGACAATGTGTAGTCTTGTAGGAGGAAACCATCAATTCAGGGACAACATGTTTGTGTGTGTAAACAAGACCACATCATGTCAAAAACAAAACTTTGATACCAGAAGGTGACCAGCACTGCCATTTTCCCATGAAGTCTACTGTCAGAAACCTTCTAGCACCAAAGTTACAAGTTTACTGTCACTGTAATAAGATTGCATTGCTGACATTTCTTACAACAGAAGAAGAGATAGCAGCAGCTATATTTTACTTGTTATCAGGGGGAGGAAAATAAATGCACACACAGCATTAGTGGGAAAGTCTGAAGGAAAGATAACACTTGGAAGGACTAAGCACAGATGAGGGAAGAGTATTAAAGTGGGTCCTAAAGAACTAGGATAACAAGGCATGGACTAGATTAATCTGGCTCAGAACAGGAGACAGTAGCAAGCTCCCATGAACAAGGAAATGGACCTTCAGGCTCCAAAAAATGTGGGGAAATTCTTGACTAGCTGAGGGACTGCCAATGTAAGAAGAACTCTACTCCAAGGAGTTAATCAGCCAGTCAGTTCAACAGTATGTGTGTTGCTTTGTGGTCTTTGCATGCAGCTGGCAAGAGTAACATTTGAAAGAAAAAGACTTCATATTATATTAAGGTTTCATGGCGTCTTAATTCAATACAATAGGTATTGGTTCAATGGTGGAAAACCAACATTTCGAGAACCATCTCTGTCCTCATCATCATGGACATGACTACTCTGAAATCTGTTTTGGAGGCAGTCAATTCCCTGACGACAAGGACAAAGGCAGTCCTTCAAGTACTGGTTTACTTGCCATTGAACCAACCTGACACAGCTGCTAGCCTGAGAATATGTTATTGAGAATTCATGTTTTTGTTAAGAAATAACATGTCATTTGTCACAAATGTTAATAAATCACATCACTTGGCACAATTTCTCAATCCACTGGATCTCAAGACAAGAACAATGAAACTCACAACCCTGTAATTTTAGGCAATAATTTACCTTATTTCACATTCTTACTACTAACAAGTCGAGAACAACATTACAATTGCACACTTGTAACACAACAAAACACACAACCTCCTTCTACAGATCTGTTATCATATGTCAACACTGACTAACCCACACATGCCACAGACAGCTCATTCCTGTAATGGTTGTTAACAACATACCATATTCCTTTCTTAGGTGATGACACTGTGGCAGGACAGTTCGTTAGTGTTTCGAAACATCTGGCTGTCTCAAATTCCAAGCAGATGTCACCATCACTTCTTGGTGACAACACCCAAGAACAAACACACTACACTTCACAATTCCATGTATTAATTATAAAGGGATAGGTTAACGTGTGATAGCATAAGAGAGTTACACCACAGTAATTTTACTCAGTCGGTATCACTTTTTTTTAAGCGTATGATTTTCAGTATTGTGTGTCATATTATGTAGTCTGCATATTAACCAAATTGAATAAAAATAACTTTACTATGCTGCCTAAGATAATCACCAATTTATGTATATCATTCTTAACTATAAAGCCAGGTGTTTTATTTATCAGGGCCACTGGATGAGGTTATAGCAGGACAAGCCACAAACTGAAAACGTGACCTAGAAGTTAAACCAGAGCTACATGCATTTCAAACACAGCATACATAACGTATAGATCATGGCATTCCTATCTGCACAGGCATCCTTGAAACTGTTACTGCATCAAACTTAAAGGTAATTTTTCCACATTCACAATATTTTCACTTATGTCAGTGATTATGTAGAACTTCTGGTTCAACCAGTATGTGAAATGTATCACATGGCAGATTTCAGTACAAATAAAAACCGAAAAATGAATTTGCACTTAAGTTAGACACAGACAGCCACAATGTCAAAACATACCTACCACATCCTAGTCACTCACAAGTTAGCATTTACACTGTTCTATTATTGCCACCTTATCAACTGATGGCAGCAGTATGCTCTTATGTGTATTAATCAAATTATGTATTTGATTTATCAACATACATCAAGGTTTTAAAAATAAGATAAAACTGCAGGAGAAGAGCCTTACTGTCACATGAATTTAGCTACAAGAGCAGGCAGGGTGCCTTGCAAAGAAATCTTTTAAGGGTTACAGCTACAACACAAAAAACCAATTTTGTCCCCAAGCAAATTCTTTAAGCTCAAGTTCTGATTTAAGAGGGAAAAATAATATTTTTAAATACAATCTGGACAGCATGGAAAGAAAAGAATGCCCACAAGCCCCAGGGATTTAACCCCAATTCTGCAGTCATCCCCCTTGTAACCTGGTATCACACAGAAACATTAGCTATCCATATTATATGTTGCACATTTTATGTGAACAGATTTCCACACATACTACAAACTATTCACATTATATGTTGTACGTTTTATGTTAGGTCTATCTTATTTTCTTCTAAAATGCAGTATTCTGGTTGTGAGTTAGTAGGTAAAAATGTCATGCCAATACACTTTACAGTACTCCCCTAGTTAATAAACTTCATTTGTTCCTCAAAAACCAATCAAAAGTTAGAAACTCATAAAATGATGACATGTTTCCCATTACTTCACACATCACAAATTTCAGTTGGTTTCAGATGTCAAAAAAAGTCTCCTCAAACAAATAATGTTTACATTAACACAACAAAGCATGGTACCTAAAAATGAAAATATAATATCAGGGTCAATAACTACATTTAAATTACAGTCTTAGTAACTAAACTATGCATTCACAAAGGTTACATCATTAGAGCTGTATGGAATATGCATAAAAATTAGGTACCATGCCCATTTATGTAAAGATACATAAAAAAATTTCCTTAAGATGTAATTGATGAAAAATGTTAACACTGTGAGAACAGTGTTAATCATGAAAAGAAATATGAGGACAATACAACACATTGTGATACCACTGCTTCTGCACAGGCTACTCACTGACACCACAACACTCTGCACATTCAAGAAGATCCAGGAAATGGTGACAACCAACAACAGGCACCAGAATGATGATTGGTTTGCCAAAGGAAGAAGCTCATATAAGCAAAAACTGGCTCGCAAGTTTAAAAAGTTATAAATTTTAGTATCTCATATGAGCAAAAACTCAAAAGCTGATTGCATATATGCCAAAGGATTACTGTGTGTGGTTACTGAAGCATGACAGGAAAAAGCCATTCACTTACAGTCTGGGGTTCTGACAATATGTTTCAAGACCATAACTATTCTACCATTAAAGAAGAAAGGTAAAAAACACTTTCGTAAGCTACATATTTAATGAAGTACATTTCTTTGAAAATAGGTAACATGCCATAATATTCACAGCAAATCACTACTGAAGCAATGTATGCCTCTTTCTGATATGTTTAAGCAGATTTCCCTTTTGTTTCATCTTCATAGGACAATATGGACAGTGAAACTGTGGTTCTTTCCCACATTCTAGTTTGACATGTTTCTGAAGGGAACGTTTGTGTCGGTAAGTGTTGCCACAACCATTACAGCGGAAACATGCTGGTGGCTGAACCCTGTAATACAATGAGTCTAAGTCGACAACTTCCTGCATGTTCCGACTTCTAGCACTAATCATTGTACTTCTCCAGATATCTGTAACAAAAACAACATTAGTACAATCAAGCCTGTAATTATTCATCACAGTATTTCAATACTCACAAGCTAAAAGTTGTGTACAATATAACAATTCCCTCTATTGCCAATATGGAGGTAGACCCAATACACTGGAAGTAAGAACATGTAAGAGGGGGAAAAAATAATTGTTTATGTAATAGAAGGATTCTGAGTCACAGCATTAACAATTTGAAGAAATCCCTATTATACTTTTTCATGTGGTATAACATATTCATTGGCAGTCTTTTAGACTTTTTTAGACTTGGGTTTGGGTAAAGCAGTAAAATCAGGAAACTACTGCGAGTAGATCCTGTTTAAAAAAACAAAATATTAAAGAATTACAGCCACTTAATTCCAACATCCCAGGAAGTACACTTCCTTCTTCTCACGGCAATTACAATATACATATCCCATTGCTCAAAAATGAGATGGCGAAAATATGCCAAGCTTTTCATCATAACAGAATTATGTGTTTAGTATTTCGGAAATGGCTAACAAAAATTATGTATGGCCCTTATGACAAAGTAAATCTCAAACATGGAAGAAACTTGAACCCTGGTATACAAATCACATGAAGACTGTGGAGTATGGGCCAAGAACCAAACTTGAAATGTCCAAAATATGAGATTATGTTCATCTTTCTCAAAGTAAAACTAATATTTCTTATGTTCAAAATGCTATCTAAAGAGTGTTTTTAAACTTTTCTGATTCATGGACCAGTGAAATAGCAGTGAGTTTTATTAAGACTGGAACACATGTAGCACTATTACATTCTGCAGACTGCTGGCGGTGGTGGTGGTGGTGGTCAATGGATCACTGTTTTGGAAACACTGCTGTGAGGAATAAATGTGTAATTCAATTCAATTGCAGCAAAATGTGCATCTTCAAAATCTGTCTTAATGAATCACAATTACCAAAGTTAATATATTTATTTGTACTAAACATTTTTTACAGACTGCTGCCAGCCCTCAAGATCAATCACACTCAGTAACAATTCTCACTTCCTTGAAAACAAGCCAGATGAACAAAAATTCCGATAAAAGGTACACACAACTGTATTCTGCCACCTATCTCTTTGTATACAGTTGAACAACTTTACTTTCTTTCATATGCCCAATCTACAGCTGACAAAAGGGAAAAATCTGGCATTAACATCAATTTTTAAAAATGCAAAAACCTTAAATGTGAGTAATACAAATGACTCCACTGAGTATCTGCCCATACACTTAAAAAAGAAACTCACTTCATATAAGTGGACAACTGTATTTCTTGAGCCATACTTGCGTACATGTCATCTGTGATGTGACACTGCATCACCGGATGAGTGGTATCTGATATTTTGAAGGAAACTGTCACCTCCATCTTAAAGGGTTCAAGGTCATGTCGACACATTCCTGTAAAATATCACCAACCACTTACCCAGCAAAGCAACATCACATTCCAGATGACCATAATTCTTGAAAACACCACTGTAAAAAAATCCCAAATCTTGCAGAAGCAAAACTGTTTGATGAAATTTAGAACAGCTATACCACGATAATGGAGGCAGCATGTTCCTCCACAATGTTGGTATCCACCTCGAGGACTATATGTTGTCATGGCACAGAAGACCCAGAACATGATGTTATTCACAAACATATTTAACAAGAACTGTAACACTACACAAAACTTAATGCAAGTAGAGTCCATAAGGACCACCTTTGGTCTATCACACATAAATTTCAAACATTTCAGGGAAAGTGAAATTTCTTAGATTCATACAAGACTTGTCAAGTTATATTACATAACCACATATAATGAACAAGTAACATCCTTCCACTCTATGTAAACACATTCAGGGTACCAGTGTATCTGAAAATGCCAACCAATCAAACTGTCCAAGTTTTATCTAAGGCCAAACTTATTCAATTAATATTAATACATAAACAGAGAGAAAGAAGAGAAAAAACTAGAAACTACAACGGTGTATCCAAAAGTTCCAGGACAGTACTTGTAAAAAGAAGTTTGCTTACCTTGGATGTTAAATTCCTCCATCACCTTCAAAGTACTCCCCTTATGCACGAATACAGCGTTCCCAGTGTTTCTGCCATGCTTGGAAGCATCCCTGGAAGTCCCTTTTTGGAATTGTGTCAAGTACCCGCTGCGATTCCTCTTGAATCTCTTCAATGGTGTCGGATGTTCGACCCTTCATCCGAAGCTTCAGCTTGGGGAAGAGGAAAAAGT
>Ga0131853_10007475_pt1 | contig 19796 bp, 19 predicted proteins | sample TergutLab28metaG_FD_92764 | JGI IMG/M metagenome (GOLD analysis project Ga0131853, IMG submission 92764) | Labiotermes labralis P1 segment gut microbial communities from Petit-Saut dam, French Guiana - Lab288 P1 (version 2) (version 2) | ecosystem: Host-associated > Arthropoda: Insects >... | reverse complement strand
TCGGACACTTTGGGACCTTCCGATGAAGTGGTAGTGAAGACTAGAGTCGGGGCCACAATACTGTGCTACAGCGCATTTGTGCTAACCAGGTGCCGCGGTCGGCGCCATGTTTCGGTCCCGATGAGCGCTAAACTGGGTTTGGCCCTTATCCTTGACTCTTGCCTCGGTCGGGCGCCAGCTGTGCGCCTACCCTCGGGGTCTGTCTAACGAAGGGAATGACCCGTTGTTGCGAAAGGTGCTCGCGGTCTTGCTGATCGTAGTGGGCATTGCCACTATCGGGCTTGGTGTCGCCTCCGGCACGATCTGGCGTGAGTCCGAAATAGTTACTGCGGTTGCGGAACCGGAAAACGACGGCACGCTGCTGGTCACCGACCCAGGGGTGCTTGGCTTGGTGTCGGCGGTGGTGACAATTCGCGCCACCCGAGCCGATGGCGGACCGGTGGCGATGGTGATGGGTCGCGATGTCGATGTGTTGGGTTGGATCGGCCCGGACCATTTCACCCAAATCGTTGGTATGCAAGATTGGCAGACTCTGGAGACCGTGGCGGTGGCCCCCGAGGCGGCCGGCCAGGCCGGACGAGGCGCCAACCCGCTCGGCTCGGATCTGTGGATCCGGGAGACCTCTGATGACGGCTCGGTCACCATGCTGTGGGACGAGCGGCCTGGCCGCTGGTCGCTGCTGGCAGCTGGCACCGGCGCAGACCCGGAAGCACCCACCCTTGAGCTGATTTGGCGCCGCGAGGTCACCACCCCGTGGGTGTGGCCAGGCGTCTTCACCGGTTCCTTTGTGCTGCTGGTCGGCCTTGCCCTGCTGGTTTTCGCAGTGCTTAGCGAGGGTACGAAGTCGAGGCGGGTGAAGGTTGTCGAGGATTCAGCTTTGTTCGAGGTGGGAAACGCGTTCGACGAGCGGGGCGCTGCCATCGATCAGGAGCAGTCCCAAACACCGATCTTCGCGCCCGTCGGTCCAGGTTTGGCGGGCATCACCCGACCTAGCGCCGCATCGGAAGCGATTGTCCAGCCGCCTGCGGCAGTTATTGTCACCAGGACCGGATCAACCCCCGTCGTCTCACCGTTGCCGAGCAGGCGGGCACTTCGCGCTACTCAGGACACGGATCGACACCCGGAAAGCCAGGCGGTCCCGGCCGTTTCCCAAGGCGTACCGATTGTCTCGCCGCCCACAGAACAGGTGAACGCCGAGGGCGAGGTGGTTACGGCAACCGGTTCGATCGTGCTACCCACCCGCCGCCAGCTAAGGGAGGCAGCCGAGGCAGCCAAGCGGGCGCAAGCACCGAGCATCAGTGAGCGGGTTCTTGGAGCGATTACGGGCGCCATCCCGATAGTGACCAAGACCCCCGAAGCGCCCATCTCGCCGACACCGGAGAATCCGCCAGCACCCGTTGAAGCGGCGGCGGTGGAAGGCACAAGCCGGTCGGATGCTTGGCGGGCCGCCTGGGGTTTTGACCCCTCAACGGGAGAAGCTGGCTCGGAAGGGGACAAATAATGAATATCTTGAACTCGTCGCGTACTCGGATGATCGCCATTGGCGCGGTGATTCTCACCGGCCTGGCCCTTGGCGGCTGTGAATCCGAATTGCCTGAGGTGACTGTGAGCAATATCGAGAGCGCAGCTGTGACCCTCGACCAAAGCACTCGTATCCTTGCAGACGTAAACGAGGTGCTGAGTGCGGCGACCGAGGCGATGAACCCGGCGCTGCTGTCCTCTCGGGTTACCGGGCCGGCCCTCTACGTGCGCACCAAGCAGCTAGAGGTCGCCCAGATCATCGGCAACACCGACCTGGTTACCGAGCTGCCTGACGACTACCTACAGGTGCTTCTGCCGAGTGGCGACGAATGGCCTCGCGTGGTGTTCGCGATCACCGCCGCCACCGAAGACCTGCTGCCCCCCCGGTTGGTTGCGCTTTGGCAAGAGGCACCGCGCGCCCCCTACCGGCTGTGGGGGTGGGCATTTCTGCGGCCAGGCGCCCAGATGCCCAACTTCGCCAATCCGGCGATAGGTAGCGAAATGGTGGCCGTCGATGACGACACCTTGCTAGCCAGCCCTCAGGACATCGTCGCCCAATACATCGACCTGCTGACGTTGGGGGAGGAGTCCGCCTTTGCCGCAATCTTCGAGCCAGCCGCAGACGACCCTTATCGCACGTTGATCGCCGATGCGACGGCGGTACGTCTTGCGCAGTTTGATCCGAACGACCCATTGGTGGGGGGTGGCTACTCGTGGAGCTTCGAGCAGGCGCCGGGCACGACCATCCTGGGGATGCGCGCCTACTCCGGCGGCGCCTTGGTGATCGCGGCCATCGATGCCACCGAGATCATGAGTGTGGTTGAGGGAGCCTTCATCAACTGGCCCAGTATTGGTACCGCAAATGCGCTGCTCGGAGGCCAGGAGCCGACCAACTATCTGGTGCAGGGCTTCAGCGACATGATCGTGCTTTACATCCCTCCGGCCGGGTCAACTGAACCGGTGATGCTGCTGGGCTACTCCCACGTCCAAACCTACGCCTCAAACCAGGCGCCGACGGGTGGCAACAGCAACGAGGAAGAGAACGGCCAGTGAGTCAGCCGGGAGGTTTCTCAATGCGCGGGGCCGTCGATCTTACCGCCCTGACCCGTCCGCAGGCACCACCGCCCGGCGAACCGGGAGGAGCGCCGGAGGCCGACGGGTTTGTGGTGGACATTACCGAGGAATCGTTCGCCCAGGTGGTGCAGGATTCGGCCACCTATCCGGTGATCGCCCTACTATGGATTCCCACCGATCAGGCGAATGCGGACCTCGCTATCCTGTTGGGTAAGCTCGCCCAGGAAGCCGCCGGTCGATTCCTGTTGGCCCGGATCGATGTTGGCACGTACCCGCAGATTGCGGGGGCGTTTGGCGTCGAGGGTGTGCCGACGGTGATCGCGTTGCTTGGCGGGCAGCCGTTACCGCTGTTCGCCGGGGTCGCCGCCGAGGAGCAGGTGCGCGGCGTGCTGGCCCAGGTGATCTCGGCGGCGGAAGCCAATGGCATCACCGGGCGGGTGCCTTCGAGCGACGGGGAGAAGGCGGATAACGTGGCCCCGCCTGCCTCGGAGGAGACGCTCCCCCCGCTGCATCAGGAGGCGTTCAACGCTATCGAACGCGGCGATTACCCGGCAGCCATAGCGGCTTATGAGCAGGCGCTTCGTCACGACCCCAAGGATGCCGAGGCTCAGGCTGGCTTAGCGCAGGTTCGCCTACTGAGCCGGACACAAAACATTGACCCAGCGACGGCCCAGGCGGCCTTCGTCGCCGATCCGGCTGATGTGCCCGCCGCGCTGCTGGCCGCCGACCTGGAACTTCTTGATGGCGGGGTGGCCGGCCCGTTCGACCGCCTGCTGGCCGTGTTACCCACGGCGGACGCTGAGGCCAAGGAGCAGGTGCGGCTGCGTCTTTTGGAATACTTTGAGATCCTCGGCCCCACCAATCCCCAGGTAGGCAAGGCTCGCCAACGCCTGGCGCTTTTCCTTTACTAAACCTTACGTATCTCCCGTAGGCTCAAGGCATGAATGAGATCGTGGGCCTGTTGCGCCGCCACGCTACCGTGCGGAAGTTCACCGACAATCTCAAGGCGAAGGGGCTGCTGTAGCGTGCGTAGGTCTCGCGGGTGGACAATCGGACGGGTGGCCGGGGCGCCCGTAATTGTGACGCCAACGTGGTTTCTGGCCGCCGCCGTACTCACCTTCTTGTTTGTGCCGACGGTTAGCAACCTGCGCCCGGAGCTGCCGGACGCGGCGGTGGTGAGCGTGGCTTTCGCCTTCGTGCTGCTGCTTTTCGGCTCCGTGTTTTGCCATGAGGCTGCCCATGCCGTTGTCGCCAAGGCCAGGGGACAGGAGGTCACCGAGCTGGCGCTGACCCTGCTGGGCGGACACACCGCCTTCACCGGCACCGCCACGGCGGGTAGCGCAGCGCTCATTGCCGTGGTTGGCCCGCTGGCGAACCTGGCCCTGGCCGGGTTGTTTTGGCTTGGTTTTCAGGTCATTCCGGTAGATATTCTGGCGCTGCTGTGTTTCGCTGCGTTCTTCTCCAACGTGTTTGTCGGTCTGTTCAACCTGCTGCCGGGCCTGCCGCTCGATGGTGGACAGCTGCTTGAATCGGTCGTCTGGCGAGCCACCGGTTCCCGCACCAGGGGCACCGTCGCCGCTGGGCGGGTTGGGCGCGTGGTTGCCCTCGGTGTTGCCTTTTACGCCATCGCTTGGCCGATGCTGCGCGGATTTGCCCCGCAGACCTCCACGGTAATGTGGACGCTGATTATCGCCATGTTCCTTTGGCAAGGGGCCACCGTAGCCATCGGGGATGCTCGCCGTCGTGAGGCCGTCGCAGGCATCACCGTCGCTTCGTTGATGCGCCCCGCCGTCACCGTCCCCTGCTCCGCCTACCTGCCCGCCGCCATCACCGCCGCCGCAACCCGTCCAGGGGCGGCCATCGTGACCCTGAACGCCGCCGGTACCCCGCTAGGCTGGCTGAACCCGGATGCGGTCACTTCCGTGCCCACCGCCACCCTGGCCACCACCTCCGTGCAGGCGGTATTGGTGCCCTTCCCCTCGGGAAGTGGTGTAGACCAACGTTTGGGCGGTGTTGACTTGCTACAACGCCTCGCTGCCTCATCGCGAGGCGCTCGCATCATTCCCGTAACTCGGGAGGGTCAGCTGACCGGGGTGCTTGACGTGACGGTTGTTGCCGCCGCAGTGCGCGCCACCGGGGCAAAGTAAGGTTGACCCCCGTGACTACCCCCCAGACCCCAACCGGCGCCGAGCTGCGGCGCGGCCCGCTGCGCCCAGGTGACAAGGTGCAACTAACCGACCCCAAGGGGCGGTTGAACACCATCGTTTTACAACCCGGCGCCACCTTTCACACACATAAGGGTTATTTCCGCCATGAGGAGTTAATCGGCAAGCCCGAGGGCTGGGTGCTGACCAACACCGAGGGCGTCGAATACCTGGTGCTGCGCCCCCTACTCAGCGACTATGTGCTATCCATGCCGCGCGGCGCCCAGATTGTCTACCCGAAGGATGCCGGGCAGATCGTTCAAGCCGCCGACATCTATCCCGGCGCCGTGGTGGTCGAGTCCGGGGTCGGCTCCGGGGCGCTTGCCATGTCGCTACTGCGCGCGGTTAGCGATGGTGGCACGCTGCACTCCATCGAGCGGCGCGCCGACTTTGCCGAGATCGCCAAGGGCAACGTAGAGGCGTTCTTCGGTGGGGTTCACCCCGCCTGGCACCTGCATGTGGGCGACTTCGCCGACCGGGTAGGTGAGGTGGTGGCGCCGGGCACGGTTGATCGGGTGGTGTTGGACATGCTCGCCCCCTGGGAGAACTTGGCCGAGGCCGCCGCCGCGCTTAGGCCCGGCGGGGTGTTCTGCGCCTACGTTGCCACCGCCACGCAGCTATCGAGGCTGGCCGAGGATTTACGGGCCGATGGTCGCTACACCGAACCGACCGCTTGGGAGACCATGTTGCGTGGCTGGCACCTAGAAGGGCTGGCCGTGCGCCCGCAGCATCGCATGGTCGCCCACACCGGCTTCCTGCTCACCACCCGTCGCCTAGCCGACGGGGTGACTCCGCCGGATCGTAAGCGTCGTCCGGCTCCGGCAAAGGAGGATGTCGAGGGTCACTGGACCGAGGAGGACCTGGGTGTGCGCCCGGTTTCCGACAAGAAACTCCGCCGCACCATGCGAGAGCTAGACAAAGGTCGCCTCTCAACCCAATAGGGCTTCTCCTTGGAGACGACGGAAGGCGCGGCGGGGGCGGGCGCGCTCCAGGAGGGCGACCTCTAGGCCATCCGGGGTTAGATTTCGCTCGCTGCCCGGCTCCAGCAGGCCATCGCCACCGACGGCGCCCAGTGTGCGGGTGGCCAAGCGGATGGCCTCGCTCAGCGTCAGCCCCGCCTGCCAGCCCTCGGCCAGTCGAGTGCCCAGCGCGTCGGCCTGCCCGCCCATCACCACATGGCCCTGTTCGTCGGCCACCGAACCGTCATAGGAGAGGCGGTAAATCTGGTCATCGTCAGGGGTGAAGCCAACCTCGGCCACCGCAAGTTCTACCTCTAGCGGCTTGGACTCCGTGGTGAACACGGTGCCAAGGGTCTGCGCGTAGGCGTTCGCGAGGCCACGCGCCGTGACATCCAACCGGCAGTAGGAGTAGCCGCGCAGGTCGGCGTAGCGCACGCCCGCCACCCGCAGGTTCTCAAACTCGTTGTACTTGCCGACGGCCGCAAACGCGATACGGTCGTAAATCTCGGAAATCTTGTGCAGCGCCCGCGAGGGATTCTCCGTGGCGAACAAGATGCCATCGTTGCAGCTAAGCACGACAACGGAACGGCCACGGGCAATGCCCTTCCGGGCAAAATCCGCCCGATCCTTCATCAGCTGTTCTGGGCTTACATAAAATGGCATGTTCATGCTTGGCGACCTCCCTGACGGCGCTGGGCGACCAGCACTTCAACTATTTCGGCTAGCTCATCTTCGGGCACCCGCCGGTAGCCTTCGGCGGTGACGGTGGCCACCACCGGCCAGATGCGACGCACCGGGTCGGGACCACCGGTGGCCGCATCGTCGTCGGCGGCATCGAATAGAGACTCGATGGCGACGCGCACCGCATCGCTCGCGGTTAATCCTGGACGCCACAGCTTCTTAAGCGCGCCGCGGGCGAAAACCGAACCAGAACCGGTGCCGTGATGCTCGTGTTCCTCATAGCGCCCGCCGGTGGGGTCGTAGCTGAAGATGCGTCCAACGCCCCGGCTCAAGTCGAAGCCTGCCAACATTGGCACCACCACGAAGCCCTGCAAGGCCAGTGGCAGGTGGGAGCGCAGCAGGGTGGCGAGCCGGTTCGCCTTGCCGTCCAGCGACAGCGGGGAGCCTTCGATCTTCTCGTAGTGTTCCAACTCCAACGTGAACAGCTTGGCAAGCTCGACGCCCATTCCAGCCGAGCCGGAGATACCAATGGCGCAGTAGTCGTCGGCGGCAAACACCTTCTCAATATCGCGGCTGGCGATCATGTGACCAGATGTTGCTCGCCGGTCACCTGCCATGACCACGCCGCCATCGAAGGCGAGGGCAACAATGGTGGTGGCGTGGGGTGAGAGCGTCTCGGACGTCGGCTGGGCTAGGTTGCCGCCCGCGCCGGGGAGCAGCTCGGGGGAGTGGTCGCTAAGAAAATCAAGGAAGGATGACGACCCAGGCCGCAAATATGCGTCCGCGAGCCGTCCAGCATCACAAATCATGGCGTAAACCTTACGCGGTGCGCCGCCAAGGGCGGAAGTGGTCGCCATCTCGACTACGGTAGACCTATGGTCGAAACGATTCGGATAGTCCCCTGTCTTGATGTCAACGCCGGTCGTGTGGTTAAGGGCGTCAACTTTGTGGATCTGCGTGACGCCGGTGACCCGCTTGAACTTGCGCTGCATTACCAAGCCGAGGGTGCCGACGAGCTGACCCTCCTGGACATCTCCGCCACCACCGAGGGTCGCCAGACCACCATTGATACGGTGCGGCGCATCACCGAGCAGCTTGCCATCCCGCTCACCGTAGGTGGTGGGGTGCGCTCGGTTGAGGATGTGGATCGGCTGCTATGGGCGGGGGCGGCACGGGTGGGCGTCAACTCGGCGGCCATCGCCGACCCGACTCTCTTGGGTCGAATCGCCGAGCGGTTCGGCTCGCAAATCCTCGTGCTGGCCGTCGATGCCCGCCGGGCCGTAGATGGGGCCATCGCCTCCGGGTATGAGGTGACAAGTCATGGCGGACAGCGCGGCACGGGCCTTGATGCCGTGGAGTGGGCCGCGCAGGGAGCGGCGGCAGGAGCCGGTGAAATTCTGCTGACCTCGATGGACGCGGATGGCACCAAGGATGGCTTCGACCTTGACCTGTTGTGCGCGGTGCGGGAGCGAGTTGAGGTGCCGCTAGTGGCCTCGGGTGGCGCCGGGACGTTAGCTCACTTTGTTTCCGGCGCCCAGGCCGGGGCCAACGCGGTGCTGGCCGCCAGCGTCTTCCACTTCCAAGAACTCACTATCCGCCAGGTCAAGGAAGCCCTACGAGACGCCGGATTTGAGGTGCGCTGAGCCTTGAATGACCTGACCATCGGCCTATCTGGCTCGCGAGTTAGACAAAGCGGGCAATTGATTTGGCGCGGCATGAAGAGTACCCCGCGCATATACGTGATCGCGATCACCGCCTCCGCCCTATTTGGCGCCGCCACCGTTGCTGTCTCGGCGGCAGTGGGTTGGGCCACCAACTCCGTGGTGGTTCCGGCCATCGGTGGTGACGATTACGCCCAAGGACGCATTTGGCTGGCCGGTGTGGTGCTATTTGCCGCCGCGGTGCTGCTCGCCGCCGGGGTTTGGGGCCGGAGAGTCGGTGCGGGCTGGGGTACCGTGAACGTTGGAGCCATCCACCGCCGTCGCCTCTCGGCTGCTTACCTGCGGCTTCCGCTTTCCTGGCACCGCTCACATCCGGCGGGCGAGCTGCTGGCCCACGCCTCCTCCGATGTGGATGCCGCAACGAATGTATTCAACCCGTGGCCCTTTGCCCTCGGCGTCGTGGTGATGCTCACCATCGCCTCGGTGATGCTGATCCTCACAGACCCGTGGTTGGCCCTCGCCGCGCTGATACTCATCCCGTTGATGATCGTCGTGAACATGGTGTTTGTCTCCAAGATGACCCCGGCCGTGGTGCGGGCGCAGAAGCTGCGCGCAACCGTCTCCGATGTGGCTCACGAATCTTTTGAGGCCGCGCTGCTGGTCAAGTCGCTGGGTACCGCAGATCGCGAGGAGCAGCGTTTCGCGGCCAAAACCCAAGAACTGCGCGCCGCCAACACCCGCGTCGGGCGGGTACGAGCCATCTTCGACCCAATCATCGATATCCTGCCGCATCTGGGCACCCTCACCGTACTCGCGGTCGGCGCCTGGCGGGTGGCCGGAGGATACATCGACGCCGGAAACGTGGTCACCGCCGGATACCTGCTCACCGTCATGTCCGTCCCCGTCCGCTCTTTCGGCTGGGTGTTGGGCGACCTGCCCCGCTCGTTGGTGGGGTACGAACGCATCGCAGATGTCATCGACAACCCGGCCGAACTCGTGCCAGGCAACCAGGGGCTACCCGTCGCCAACCACGGCCTGGCTGTCGCCTTTGCACAGGTAGGTCTCGACGTGCCCGGCATAGACGACGAGGCGATCACGCTGTTAGATGAGGTCACCTTCGCCATCAACCCTGGCGACACCGTGGCCGTTGTCGGAGCCACCGGCTCGGGCAAAACCACTCTGGTCTCGCTGCTATCTCGACTATCGGACACGACTCGCGGTCAGGTGTCGCTCGACGGTGTAGACGTTCGTCTACTCGCGGCGGGAGAGATTCCCGCCCAGGTGGCGCTCGTGGCCCAGTCCACATTCATCTTCGAGGATACGGTGCGAGCCAACGTCACCCTGTACGCAGACGGGGAGGGGCCATACACCGATGAGGATGTGTGGGATGCGCTGCGCCTGGCGCGGGTCGATCACGTCATCAACTCGCTGCCCGAGGGCCTAAGCGCGCCGCTCGGTGAACGCGGCTCGAACCTTTCCGGGGGGCAGCGCCAACGCCTAGCAATCGCCCGAGCGCTGATCCGTACCCCGCGCCTCCTGGTACTCGACGATGCCACCTCCGCCGTTGACCCCCGCGTCGAGCAGCAGATTCTCGCCGGATTCTCCGAGGTGCCCACCACCGTGGTGATGGTCGCTTACCGCATGTCATCGGTGGCGATGGCCGATGTCGTAGTACACATCGACAAGGGACGGGTGATTGACATCGGCACGCATACCGAGCTGTTGGCTCGCGATCCCGGTTACCGAGAAATTGCGACGGCCTATGAAAACGAGTCTGCTCGCCGGGAGAAGGCTAAGGCTGCCGAGGGGGGGTATCACCCGTGAGTGAAGCGACAGGTATTGCTGCGGCCTCCGATCTTGGCGCCTGGGCCACCCTGCGCCGTGGCGTACAACTAAGCCCACAGATGGTTCAGGGCATCGGCTTAACGCTGCTGCTTGCCGTATTCGCGGCGGGCGGACGCGTGGTGGTGCCGCTATCGGTGCAGAACGTCATCGATCACGGCATCCTGGGCGCAGATGGCCCCGATGGCGTGGCCGTCGCGCGCACCATCGCCATCGCCATCGCCGCCCTGCTGGTGGCCGCATCGTGTGCGGCGACGGTTAACGTACGCCTGGTGAGCCGCACCGAGGCCGGGTTGGCTGGGCTGCGCGTACGGGCATTTAGACACGTACACGACTTAGCGACGCTCACGCAGAACACCGAGCGCAGAGGTTCGCTGGTCTCCCGCGTCACCAACGATGTGGACACCATCTCCCAGTTCGTACAATGGGGCGGCATCATGCTCCTGGTGGCCACGCTGCAAATGGTCGTGGCCACCACCATCATGGCCGTGTTCTCCTGGCAGCTAACGCTCGTGGTCTGGGCCACCTTTGTGCCGCTGTGGCTGATTTTGCGCAAGGGACAAAAACGAGTTTCTGGCCGATTCATGCGCGTGCGGGAAAAGGTCGGCGCGATGCTTGGCACCATGTCTGAGGCTGTGGTCGGCGCCGAGACCGTGCGCGCCTACGGCATCACCCAACGCACTGGCCGACGCATCGAGGCGGCCATTGAGGACACCCGCACCTCTCAGGGGCGGGCGAACATGCTGGTCTCATCGATCTTCGCTACCGGCACGCTGCTGGCCAACACTGCGCTGGCGCTGGTGGTGGTGATCGGCGCGCTGCTCGGGGTCGGCGGGCACCTGACCGCCGGACAGGTCGTGGCCTTTTTGTTCCTGGTGCAGCTGTTCTCTGGGCCGTTGCAGATGGCCACGGAAATCCTCAACGAGCTACAGAACGCGGTGGCCGGATGGCGGCGAGTGCTGGCCATCGTCGAGGCACCCATAGAGGTGGCCGAGGCTCCCGACGCTTTCCCCTCACCGCGCGGCCCGGCGCAGGTCACGCTGCGGGATGTGAAATTCGCCTACCCCGATGGCCCCCAGGTGCTGCACGGCGTAGACGTACATCTACCCGCACAAACAAAGGTGGCCGTGGTGGGGGAGACCGGCTCAGGAAAGACCACTATCGCCAAGCTGGTTACCCGCCTGATGGACCCAACCCACGGAGTGGTAGAACTCAACGGCGATGACCTGCGTGCGTTGACGCTCGACTCGCTGCGTGAGCGCGTGGTGCTGGTGCCGCAGGAAGGCTTCCTCTTCGACGGCACCGTGTTAGAGAACGCCGCATACGGCATCCGGTCCGCTGCTGATCCCACGGAGCAGCAGGTTCTGGCCGCCTTTGACGCCCTTGGCCTGGCCGAGTGGCTCGCCGATTTACCGCAAGGTGTGCACACGCCGGTGGGGCAACGCGGCGAGGCGCTGAGCGCCGGCGAACGGCAGCTGGTCGCCATCGCGCGGGCCTATCTGGCCGCCCCCGACCTGCTGGTGCTAGATGAGGCCACCTCGGCTGTGGACCCGGCCACGGAGGTGCGGATCGCTCGTGCCCTGGACTCGCTGACTTCCGGTCGTTCCACCATCACCATCGCCCACCGTCTCTCCACCGCCGAGGCATCCGACTTGGTAGTGGTGGTAGACGAAGGTCACATCGTCGAGTTCGGCGCCCACCCCGAACTAGCCGCCGCCAACGGCACCTACGCCCGCATGCATGCCGCCTGGGTGGCGCAGACGCGCTAGCGGCTACGCATTGTGCTGTTGAGTCTGGAACAGGCTCCAGAGTGCGAGGTGGATGGTACTTTTTGGCCCTCGTGTGCGGTATGTCGTGCTGTGTCGGGTAAGGTTTGCTGGTCAGGACGTGGAAATCGTTTGAGCAAGGAGGCTTCACGTGTCTGGGTTTGTTAGTAACAGTGCGTCTGTGTTGTCGCGGTGTGGTGTGTTGGAGGGTCAGCTTTCGGGTGATCGTGGTTCTTGTGTTCAGTTTCGTTCTTTGGTTCGGGAGCCGTTGTCTGCTGGTGATGGGGCTGCGCGGGTTGAGGTTGAGCGGTTCTATACCGGGGCGGGTGAGACTATGACCGCGGCAGTACAAGTCCTGGAAGGGTTATCTAAGTTTTTGCGGGCTGCGGCGGGACGGGTTGTTGAGGTAGACACCGCAGCAGCAGGTGCTTCCGTTCCAGTGGTTGGGGGTTAGTGATGAGTTTGCAGGGTTATACCGGGCCTCCTGCTCAGCGTTACTTAACTAAATGTGAGAAGGCTGTGGGTCATGCTCATGGTGAGATTGCGTGGGCTTCTACGTTTGCTCCTGGGGTTCAGGCAGCCCGGCAAGTACCGTTGCCATATTCTTCGGCGGCGGCGAAGGTGCGGCCGTTGGGTGTTGCTAGGGGGGTGGGTGTTTCAACTCATGTAGTTGTTGATCGGGATGCGCTTGTGAGTGCGCGTACGAGAACCAGAAACTTCGTTTCAAGCATCATCCCTCGGGTGCAGGCTGGGTTGCGTGAGTGTGACAACATCGTCCAGACAGACCTGCAACTCCCGCAAGCTTCTGCCGGGGTGCAGTTTGTTACTGCTCGGTTGCGGCAGCTTATTCCGCAGTACGCGCGGATGATTCAAGACTCTGACCGTTTGGTGGGTGATTATGCGAGGGCGTTGTTGAGTGTTGGTGGGGCTGGTGAGTCGATGGCATTGGTTCATTCTCGGGCAGAGGCGGTGCGGCAGGAGACTGAGGCTGCGATGCGCAGGCAGTTGCGTGAGGTTCAAGACTATGCCGGGAATCTTCGTGCCCGAGCGGGTAGGGTTACTGGGGATGTGACAGTCTTGCAGCGCTCAACTACCACCCCAGCAACTACCACTGCCGTTGGTGCTGGTGGGCGGACTGTGGCTCAGCAGGTAGCTTTGTTGACTGGGCAGGCCGCGAACATGCGCACTGCTGCGGGTCGGATGGATAACCTTGTCTCTGATCTGACCGACGCGATCGGGAAGAGTAACCGTATCTTTGCTGAAGACGCAGACGAGGTAGCCGGTCGTGACCGGCAATACGCCAACCATGCCCGCCGGTTGGCTGACCACATGGACCGTCTTCGTAAACAGTTCGTCGCACTTTCTTTATCCATTAGCCCGGATGGCACCTTCAACTTCGAGCCACTACTAAGTCTGGACTTCTGGGCCTCTATTAGTCGTGAGCTAAAGCTACCCCAGCTTGCCAATCTTCTCGCAGGACTGGGCGATTGCGAACAAGTTCGCTCATTGTGGGATACCCTTACCCCTAGTCAACGCCAATTGTTGGTCACGATAGAACCAATGATTATCGGAAATCTTGACGGAATTCCAATTAGGTATCGCGCGAGTGCCAACAACATCAACATCTACAACCATCTCCAAGACCTCAACGCTCAGATTGCAGGACTTGAAGGGCAGCTTCCACTGGACACGAGGAGCAGGGTTCCGGCTATCCTTGGGGGTCTGGTTTCTAACCCGCATCAGGAGTTGCGGCCCCGGGATGTTTCGGTGATGAGCCAATTGCATGAGCTAACTTCGCTGCGGGATACGTTGCAGCACCTGCTCAACGGCCCCACATACCGTTTCAATGCAAATGGCGACCGGGTTCAAGTGTCAGGAACACACGTAGTCGCGTTCGATCCAAGCCAATCAAACATCATTACCTATCACGGAGAGTTTGGGCCGACGGGCGACATCCCAAGTCACGTTAGGAACATTGCGATCTTTGTACCCGGCACTGGCACCAGTGTCTCAGGTTTTTCGGGCATTAACAATGCTGGGGAGCAGACTGGAGCTAACGCCCGAGCTTTTAGTCTATTCGATCATGCAAACCAACTACCAGGGCAAGGGGGTGAAACTGTAATGTTTGGATTTGGCGCTGGCATATTTCCGCAAAATATTTTCCGGGCGAGGGATGAGCAATACGCCATAGACATGGGACCTACCCTGGCTAATTTTGGCAACTCAATTCGCAGGCATGAAGACGCTAGAACCACTCTTCTAGGCCATTCTTACGGCGGGAAAATCGTGGGAGCCTCTCAGGTGATTGACAACTACCTACGTGTTGATAACATCTTCCATATCGCTTCTGCTGGCCCTGGCCCTGGAATTTCATCGGTAGCTGAATATAATGGAGATGCCCAGGTGTATGCCATCGTTGACGATGCTGACTTTGTCAACGCTAATCGTCAACTTTTTGGGGTTCCAAGTCCTGCACACGATCCAGCAGCAACTCGCCTAGACGCAGGCCCACATGGACTGAACCCCATCAGCACGCACTCCAGCATGTTCGATACCGACTGTCCCGGATTCCTCAACATGGTGGCTGTGATTACCGGTAATGCAACAACACCATACATACCATCTCGTCCCTCTCAACCCCCCTTCCCAATGCGATGAGCGAAACAAATGAGACGACTACAGGGCGTCCTGCGAACTCCTTCAAGTCTGATATAGAGTTCCAGTGCGCTCGCAAAAATTCGCGAGTAAATTCAAGTCAGAAAACTTTACAATCTGAAACTTGTTGCACGACGGCAAACAATAAACGTTACGCGCGACACTCCATGATTGCCTTTTGTCTATCGTTGATTGGTTTCTGCTCTGCCTTGATCCTTGTTTCAAACGGGTTTCGCATCGGGCCAAATCCAGGCGAATGGTTGGCATTGGTTGGTAGTGCCGCGGTGTTTGGATTGGCGGGATTCACAAAGTCCATTCATTCAATTGTGACAGCGAGACGACGAAAAGACAAGGTCTCTGATTGGGCGTTGGCAGCCTTGTTTCTAAGCATGATCCCGGTTCTTTTATCAACGATTATTGTGTCTATGTTTCTGTACTGGCTATTCGCGTTTAGAGGATGAGTTATATGCGTGAGCTTCGTGACAAACTGTTCAAACAAACTTGGCTTAGCCTCCTGAGTCGTCAGTGGTGTTTGTTGTGCGAATACCACGACTCAGAGCGCAGGTTCGTTTCGGCCTCCTCTGTCAATAGAACAAAGAAATGATTAAAGCTTTGAGCGTAAATACTCCTAATTCCAATGCCGGTCGGATTTGTCGGCAAGTTTCGACAACGATGGCATTGATTACCGCGGGAATGCTGTCTTTTGGTCGATGTCTCGGTTTTATTGGATGTGCACAAAAACGGCTTTGCGGGAGAGAGCAACTGAGTTTACCGAGCGCATCTCGGCGATCGAACCTCAAGAATCTTTAGTCAAAATTACATCACATCGCAGACGCGCAATCATCTCACTTACGCTGCTTTCGCTCGGCATAATAGTAATGGCAATAGTCAGCTTCAACGGCTGGCATAGCGGCCCGGATAGCAGCAGGTGGTGGTGGGTGATTCATATTGGAGCTGTTCTAGTACTGGCAGGATTCATTATGTCAATTCGTTGCATAAGATCAGCTAAGAAGAGCAAAATTCCCGTGTCGAACTGAGCCAAGGCCGGTCTTGTTCTCGGCGCAACTCCGATCATCATGCTGATTGTCGTCTTACTTTTGTTTTTTATTGCCCTTGATCGCTTTTTAGTTCCATGAACAAGGAAGTGACTATAGTCAACGATCTCAATGTGGCCGCAACCAGCGCCAAAATTTTGAGAATTCTTGGGGTGGTGTTGTGGTTTATGGCTGGGCTTGTCTTGTTTAATGGCTGCGCACTATTTGGCCATACCGCATCTCCGAACGCGAACACCGTTCAGCAAGTCTGGAACTTGATGCGCGCTGCAATCTTCACCGCCGTGATCTCTGGGATAGTCGCCACAGTGCTGCTCGCAGCTGCGCGCACCGCTAAAGAGTCATCACAAAGGGAAAAAGCCTTAGCTTGCTTTTGCCTCGTTGGTGATGGAGAAGAAGATACGCATAACCTCGGCCACTTACAAAGCAGCCAAGCGATACCGCTGCTGCGCGCGGATAGTCACGTCACAGGTGCAAGGAGAATTCTGAAACTCATCGAAAGCGCCATGTGGTTCACGGCTGTGCTGGCTCTGTTTATTGGTCACGGTATAGGACTCGCAACAGTGAGCCACCTCCCGAGGAATGGGGATAGGCTTCAACATGCAAATGACCACTGGCGCATCGCGCTCTTAACCACTGTAATAGCTGGCTGCCTCGGCATGATGCTGCGCGCAATCACCCGCGCTACCGAAATGCCACTGCAGGTGATAGAAGGCCCAGTCTGTCCAGACTGTAACCCTTATCAGATGGATGACATCTACAGCTCACAGTCCACCCGCAGCTTGACACCCCACGAAGCAACGGACGCAACCACTAAAACAAGCGCTCCCAACCAAGCAGACGATGGGGCCGCTAGCCCGCAAAAGTCATCACCCACCAGCACCGACGAAGACGAACCTAGATACGAATGGTGGCGATAACGTATGACCATCCCCCCTACGCGCCGAGCAATTGACACAACCAAAGGTTAAGCGATGACAAAGACAATATGCACCAAGGATCATTGGCATCTATCCTCGGATAGAATGTATGACTTGGTCGGAAGCATCAACATCCTCACTAAAAGCCTCGGACGCAGCAAGTCAGAAACAACTTTCACGCGAACGGCGCCCCGGTTGCGCCTTCATGATTCTTGGTCTTTTGAGCACACCAGTATCACTGTTTTCATCGTGATGAGTTTTGGTGCCACCATCGGAAACAACCTTGCCGCCGTGAGGATTCATGTCACCATCAGCGCGCTATCTTTTTCCTGCGAACTCTTTTTGTTTGCCTGGGGACTGGTTTTAAAAATTTCATCGGCCCCAGCGGAACGAATATACAGAAAAGGCACGCTTGTCGGCGCGCTCTTGTTGCTTACCATTTCGATTTTACTCATTTTCATTCCATGAGAACACGGAGTACACGAAGCCAGGTGCCTATGTAACGCTACTAGTGCGTAGTAGGCTGGGCGGCTGATGACTTAGGCAAAGGGGCCGCACAGTAGTTGACACTGATGATCTATGTTCCTGGCTGGTTCTACACGGTACGAGTTGGCTGGCCTACGGGCGACGAAACAGCGCAGCGAGTTGCAGAGAATGTGCTTGACTCGATTCAGTTTATTCGGTGAGTCGGCAACGCTGATTTACGGCCTTCCGGCCACATCAAGGGCTTCGGGGAGAGTGAAGGCGCCGGCGTAGAGGGCTTTGCCGATGATGGCGGCATCGATACCCTCCGGCACTAACCCGCGCAGAATGCACAGATCATCTAGGGTGGCGATGCCGCCGGAGGCCACCACGGCTGCATCCGTGCGGGAAGCGACCTTGCGCAGCAGTTCGACGTTGGGGCCGCGCAGGGTGCCGTCCTTGGTGACATCCGTGACCACGTAGCGAACACAACCTGCCTCGTTGAGCCGGTCGAGCGTGGCCCACAGGTCGCCGCCCTCGCTGGTCCAACCACGACCGGCCAGGGTGGCGCCGCGCACATCTAGCCCCACCGCCACCTGGTCGCCGTACTCGGCGATCACCTGCGCCGTCCACTTCGGCTTCTCGATGGCGGCAGTGCCCAGGTTTATGCGCCTAGCCCCGGTGCCCAGCGCGCGCTCCAGGGAGGCATCATCGCGGATACCGCCGGAGAGTTCTACGTTGATGTCCAACGCGGCCACCACTTCGGCAATCTGCTCAGTATTGGCGCCGCGCCCGAAGGCCGCATCCAGGTCTACTAGGTGCAGCCATTCGGCTCCCCCGGACTGCCAATCGAGGGCGGCGGCCAGCGGGTCGCCGTAGCCGGTCTCGGTGCCCGCCTCGCCCTGAACCAGTCGCACGGCCTGCCCGCCAGCGACATCGACGGCGGGTAGCAGGATCAGCCGGTCAGCCATTATCGCCCTCATTCCTCGCGGCCTTTTTGGCCTCACGGTTTGCCTTGCGGGCCTCGGAGGCGTTCTGCATCCGTTCCCGATGCATCTCTCGATTGACGGCGCCAAGCATCCACAGGGCTTTTGCCCTGCCAATTTTGGCAGTGTCGATTGGTTTCAGCGCGGCTAGGTCAACCGGCCCAAGCAACAAATCCTCAACCTCCTCGGGGGCGTTGGCCAGCAGCAACGCCAGCGAGACCTCACCGTGCGACTCTCCGTTCGCAAAACGCATTGCCGTGACCTGCCCCTGCCTCCGGGTGACCAGCACCATCAGTACACCCATAATCCGGGAAGTAATCGTGGTGGCGGCCTGCTCGAGCGCATCGCCATCAAGATCACGCAACACCACTAGCGCCCCAACCTCCGACTCAACAACATCGGCCGCTATACCTTCAAGTGAGCAGGTGGCCGCCAGTGCCTTTGCCGAGTCAATCGGCGTCACCAACACGGCCCCCTCCAACCGGGCGGGCTTGGTGAGACCAGAGAGATCATCGGGAATCAGGAGGTCGTCAGGAAGGTCGGGAGCGGCAGGCAGCTCGACATCTCCCGCGCCTGCCTTGACGGTAGGCTCCGACAGCGCCGCGGCGAGTCTGTCCAACCCGCTTAGGTCGTCAGGAATCTCGATGAGTCCACTCAGGTCGTCGGGGAACCCCCCGAGGCCACTGAGATCATCGGGCACTTCCGGTAAGTCGGGGGTAGCGGTCATGGTCTGCTCCCGGCGTTCAGAGGGCGCCCTTGGTGGATGGCACGCCATCCACGCGGGGGTCGGGGGCGATGGCGGCCCGTAGGGCGCGAGCCACGGCCTTGAACTGCGCCTCGACAATGTGGTGCGGGTCGCGCCCGGCCAACAGGCGCACATGCAGGCAGATGCCCGCGTGTAGCGCGATAGATTCGAACACATGCCGGGTGAGCGATCCGGTGAAATGTCCGCCGATCAGGTGATATTCCTGCCCCTCCGGCTCCCCCTCATGAACAACGAAGGGCCGTCCGGATACATCGACCACGGCAAAGGCCAGCGCCTCATCGAGCGGCACGGTGGCGTCCCCAAAGCGGGCAATCCCGGCCTTGTCGCCCAGAGCCTCGCGCAAGGCATCGCCGATGCAGATGGCAACGTCCTCAACGGTGTGGTGAGCATCGATGTGGGTGTCGCCGCTGGCCTTGACTCGCAGGTCAATCAGGGAGTGCTTGCCGAGCGCGGTGAGCATGTGGTCATAAAACGGCACGGAGGTGTCGATGCTGGCGGCGCCGGTGCCGTCGAGATTGAGTTCGACAATCACGGACGATTCGCTGGTAGTGCGTTCGATGCGAGCGGTGCGGCTCATCTTTGCTCCTTGATCCTGACGGTTGATACTGCCTCAATTCTCCCACGACCAGCCAACATAATCGGCTGGTTGAACAGTCAGGAAGCGGCGTGTCGGCATCACCACTTCGTCCCAGGGGGTTGGACAATCCTTGTCCTGGATAGTTTCGACAAGCTCAACCACCCGAGTGCAGTTGGTTGAGTAGGCCGACAAAGGAGGCAGTGTCGAAACCAAGAAAGCCTGTGACCACCTTAGCAATGTGATGCATTTCATGCTACTCGGGGCAGGCATCTGTTGCATGTTGGACGCCTGTCTGCTAGAATAAAAGCATCAACCAGAAAGGCCCGCGTAGGGGCGGAGTAGCTGTTTTAGCATTCGTTTGAGGAGGTGTGTGATGATTACTCAAACTGGCGATCAGGGTGAGGTGTTGCGCACTTCTGCTCAACGTCTTGCTGAGGCGGTTGCGTTATTGCGGCAAGGCGTAGAATTGTTAACCAATCTAGCCACCGATGATGCAGTTTCTGGTTGTTTACGAGACGTTGATTTCGATACCCTAGCCACTGCCGAGCGGGAAATCCGGCGTTTGGAATCACGAGAGGCAGCGGCGCGGTTGTGTATGTTGCCGGTGCTTGATGTTGATGGGCGGTGGGCGCTTCAGGGTGCCCGGTCGTTCCCGGCGTGGCTTAAAGTG
>Ga0131853_10007473_pt1 | contig 19799 bp, 15 predicted proteins | sample TergutLab28metaG_FD_92764 | JGI IMG/M metagenome (GOLD analysis project Ga0131853, IMG submission 92764) | Labiotermes labralis P1 segment gut microbial communities from Petit-Saut dam, French Guiana - Lab288 P1 (version 2) (version 2) | ecosystem: Host-associated > Arthropoda: Insects >... | reverse complement strand
GATCAGTGCGATTGTGGCGATGAGCCGTGACGGACTCATAACGCACCTTAGACCATGAACACCAGTATTGCTTTTCACTTTGACCCTCCTCTCGACGAATCTAGGCAGCCTCTATCTGTCTAGACTGACTTCACTCGAGAAAAATGAAGTACACATGAGTAATTTGTGTCTGCTTTGTGAAGACACAAAAAGATTGTAGCACCTCCATAAAAGCTACACAAGTCAAATTGAGGATAATTTTCACGATATGACCCGACTTGGCGATAAGGGTTGATTGTCAGACTAACTGCAACAGTGTCAGAGTAAATGCACCCCCAAGCTAATGCCCCTGGGGCGAAGCCCCAGGACCTAAAACAGTCGCTCCGCGACTGACGGGCGAGCGCAGCGAGTGGAGGATCTATTCGCTACTTGCACACTGCTACTTGTTTCTGCTATGCTTACTTCCGCTCAAAATTGCGGGGTGGAGCAGTCTGGTAGCTCGTCGGGCTCATAACCCGAAGGTCGTTGGTTCAAATCCGGCCCCCGCGACCAACAAGCATACAGGTCAGCCATTTTCACGGCTGACCTTTTTTGTTTTTTTTCATCGCTGGACGCACTCCGTAATGTCATGCCGGACTTGATCTGGCAACTCGCCTTTGACCTTGACCTTCAATGCCCCTGGTCACAGAGCGACCAGGACCTAAAACGCGCTCATAGCGCGCGACCCCCCCCCTCTAATCCCTAGCAGAAATATCCCAAGTGCAGACACCCCCCCCTCATTTCCTGAGCGAGCGCAGCGAGTCGAAGGACCTTGCGTCTACCAATCGCACGAACATCACGGTGCTTGCCACCCAAAGATCCCTCGTTATCAGACATAGGTATCCCAGCCACCTTGCACTCGGGAAGCGCTGGCAGCGCCCTTACCGTTGCGAAGCAACGGATACTGGTCCTGCGCGATAGCGCAGGTGCATGGGGTTACGCCCCAGACCTTTACGTGTCTTCCTGAGTGAGCGCAGCGAGTCGAAGGACCTTGCGTCTACCAATCGCACGCACATCACGGTGCTTGCCACACAAAGATCCCTCGTTATCAGCCATAGGTATCCCAGCCACCTTGCACTCGGGAAGCGCTGGCAGCGCCCTCATGAATAATTCGCTCAACTCTGTTCTCAGAACCAAGCAAAATAATTGACAATTCTGTCAATTGCTACCTTTTTGCTTGCACATATTTTCACAGCCTGTTAGGGTGGTGTAATAATGACTGCCATGAAGCGACATAGCCACCTAGCAGAAGCTCGCATTATCATTCCTCAAGGTGTCAACATCTGGCCCCATGAGTTGAAGACTGCCCAAGCATTGGTTGCTGCGGGTCACACGGTGGAGTTTATCCGAGCAAGCAATCGTGTAAGGCAGACTACTGCTGACTGCCTGATAGATGGTGAACTCTGGGAATTAAAAGCACCCACCAGTGGTAAACTCTCCTCGATAGAAGACAATTTAAAGAAGGCTTCAAATCAGTCTGGTCTAATTGTCTTTGACACCAGAAGGATGAAACGAATTCCAGCACACGCAATCGAACGCGAACTAGTAGCTAAGTCGCATGCAAACAAGTCAGTTCAAAAAGTCATTCTCATCAACAATCACGGCAAAGCAATTGACATCAAGTAAGCTTGCCTGCTAGTATCAATGTGAAGCTCCCGAACGGCACAGTATGTGCCTACCTCCGGAGCTTCCTTTGTGCAGCCTCAAGAACCAAGCTGCCAACCGTCTAAACATTCCCTTTACGTACCATATTGCATAGACATCTTCATGTGGCGGAGGGCGTCCACACCAGCCACAGCGTCTAGTGGCGGAGTGCTTCCACTCCAGCATTGTCACCCCGCGCTCCAGCCACGTCACCCCGCACTCCGATGCTGGCTAGCCCTTGACCTTCACAATGCCCCTGGTCACAGAGCGACCAGGACCTAAAACGCGCGCATAACGCGCGATACTGGTCCTGCGCGATAGCGCAGTAACACCTCCGTCATCTTGAGCGTTATACCCCCGTCATCTTGAGCGTAGTCGAAAGATCCCAGTGTGACAGCATCTAACACGCTTCCAGTGCTGCGCACCTTAACATCCTGATGGCCCCAGCACTTGGGTCCTTCGCTAACGCTCAGGAAGACGCATGGTGAAGCAGCCCCCCAGTGACCGTGTTGTGACACTGCCTTGACCTTCGGGCGCAGTGCGCCCGATACTGGTCCTGCGCGCCAGCGCAGGTGCATGGGGTTGACACAGTGAAGCTGCCCCGGGGAAGAACTAGGGGCAGCTTCGGTGTAATGGGTCTTGCTTATAAGTTAGACTCTCTTATGAGAGCACTTCCTTACTTCAACCTCTCCTAACGATAGAGCCAGATGCGCATCGAACGATTGCCTGAGCCCGTGTAACCACCAGGACTATTATGCCCACTTCTTGTTGCCGCTCCGGTTGTGGCAGTTGTCTCATTAGAAATAAGAGAAATTGGATCGACTGCAATATGACACTTCAAGCAAGCACCGTCGGTTAGACCTCCAGAAGCTGGAATTCCTGTGGAGCCACCTGTTACATTTCTCAATACTCTCCAATTAGCATCCGCAAAATGTGAGAAAGACCCAGCAGTATTGCCAGCTGTTCCACCCGCTCTTAGGGCAATATTACCACCATACATCCAGAGATTTCCAGCAGCGATAGTTGTCTCGACCTGTGTCTGACCAGTGTCGGACACAACCCATTCATATACTCTGATATTGCGATTACCATGCGGAAACGCTGTCGAGTTGGTAGCAACACCGATCATGTCATGACATTGGTCGCAACCGTAGGCTCGACGCGAAGCATTTGAGGTGCCCATAACTGCTGCAGAAGGGAATCCCGCGAATGCGCCAGGGTGGCATGGACCGCATGCTGAGCCTGTAGTACCTGAAGTTGTGCCAAGAGCAGGTAGAACATGACCAGTAACCATCGACATGCTGCCAGTATTATTTGCGTCTCTACTAAAACCGACTCCCCACTGCAAGTTTGCCATTACCGTGTTGGTGTGACAGCCAGATTTCGTACAAGTGTAACTAGTTGCAACCGATCGTGCCGCAGAATATGAAGGTGCACTTACACCAGTCGGAACGGCGCCTATTCCCATGGGTCTAGTAGCACCATCGCGCCACCATGCATTACCCTGCCCGAGACCACTCCCTGGATTCCGTGTTGACTGAACGGGAGTTGTGGTGGTTGCAGCATTGTAAGTATTGTAGTTGAGATTATCTCCACCAGTGAGATCAGGATCAACATAGAAAGTCTCGTTGCCTCTTGCCAGCTTTGAAAGGTCTCCCTTGATTGCGGCATCGTTATCTTTCCCTAGCATGAATACGTTGTTCACCCAAAACTCTGACTTGTTACCACCGTGGATGCCGCCCTTGTGACAAGCCGTACATCCGCGATTTGGATAGCTATGCGGTCCACCGCTTCCACTCCACTCAACCTGTGTCGCAGATGCTTGTGCACCCTGTCCTACGTGACAGCCATCACAGCCACCTGTGCCGAAGTTGAGGTAATAGTGATTGAACTTACCAGAAGCTGCATTCCAGCGACCAGCAGTCGCATCATCAGCCCAAACCCCTGATGCGCGATGGACTGAGTGACATACAGCACATTTAGTCGTCGTTGTTATATAGCCTCCATGTGCAGAATTCTGCAGTGATGTAGCCACTGAATTTGCATTCATAAGTGTTTTTGCATCTTCAAATGCAATGTAGCCTAGATTTGCATTCGACGGATTGATTGGGCTGAAGCCGCCGTATTTTGCGCCGGCGGGTAGTGCTAGTGCGAGACAGAAGAGCGCAGCTACCATGAGCGCCAGTGCAAAGCCGCCCAGGAGTCTGCGAAGGTTCACCTCTCTCGGTCGGATGAACAAAATCATTTCTTTACACATCATACTCACTCCTCCCCTATTTGGAACGCGAAACTCGTCTTCCCACGAGCACCCCACGTCCACCATCTGCGCTCCCTTAAGTGCAGATTTCATACAAAAAATGTGTGTACATGATGAATACACGTAATCATAATATCGAATCCATAAGATTTACACAACTAAATTGTGAGAAATTGTTGTCATTTTTTTGAGGTTCAGGCCGCAATTCAGGTCGTCATGATTGTTGCCGGTGCGAAAGCACAGGCGCATAGGGTTCGTCATTGCCCTTAACGCGTCTTCCTGAGCGTTAGCGAAGGATCCAGGTGCTGGAGCTACCCACGCATCAAGGTGCGCAAGCGCAGAAGGCTTGCCAGCCGCTGTCACACTTGGATCTTTCGACTACGCTCAAGATGACGTGAGTGTAGCGCTCAAGATGACGTGAGTGTAGCGCTCAAGATGACGTGAGTGTAGCGCTCAAGATGACGTGAGTGTAGCGCTCAAGATGACGTGGGTTGAACAGCACCACCCCACCCGTCACCCGCGCCTTTGACCTTGGCCTTCGGGCGCAGTGCGCCCGTTACTGGTCCTGTGCGCAAGCACAGGTACATGGGGTTTACGGGGCGAAGGTTCCCCTATCCGAAGAGCGCTGCAGGCACCACCAGAACACCGTCTTGCCTGCGGTAGGCTCTGTCGCCTGTCGTAAGGACAATTTTTTCCTTGACTCGATTTCCTAACTTTTCCTCAAACCAGTTGAGGTGCCGAACATCGTCACTGCTTACCGACGAGCCAAGCTTGACTTCAACAATGACAAGCTTGCGAGACTTCTCAATAACAAGGTCAACCTCCCTCGTGCCCTTTGCAGTCCTCAAAAAGTAAGTATGTGCGCCAATTTGAGAGGCATACGTGCGCACACTCATTACGCAAAGTGACTCAAAAAGGCGACCTGCGATACTTCCATACGTAGGGTCGTAGACCGTTTCTTCCTCACCACGAATCAAGTCTTGTGCACTAAGCCCTAGCAGACGAGCCTCGAGACCAGGGTCAGCTAAATAGTGCTTTGAAGTCTGCTTCAAGCGACCAAAAAAGTCTTCACCTTCCCCCCAATAAGGCAAGTCGTCAATTAGCCAAAGACTTGAAAGAGCTTCACGGTATGCGGTAGTCGCTTTGCGCGAAGGCTTATCGCCTTCGCCTGGTGTAGCTGCATCAAGTATTTTGTTATAGCTGGTTGTGGTGCCTGTTGCAGCTGCATAGGCGCGCATCCATCTGACGAGCGTCTCTGGCTGGCGCAAGCCAACTCCTTGTGCTTGAAACTCTCTGGTTGCGATATTATCGATATAAGAATCAATTAGACTACCTCGAGCTACATCTGGCGTCGCGTTGATATCGGGAAACCCCGTTTTGACAATTTCTTGCATGTAGTCACTGAATGTAATTTTCGAATCAAGTCTAGGCTGATCGAGAATTTTTCCCTCAAAACAATCCCTTAGGGTTATTCTCTCTGAGTCAGGAAAGCGCTCAGCCAAGGACAGCGGGCGCATGCGGAAACGTACAATTCTTCCAGCTCCACTGTGCAGCGATAGGTTATTGCTTTGCCGACTCCCTGTCAGAATAATACTTCCTGGTGGTATGCCGTCATCGACCATGCGACGTACTCTATCCCATACTTCTGGTAGATACTGCCATTCATCTATAAGAGTCGGAAAGGGGCCATCATAAAGTAAATCGTATTCTGATTCGATTGACTCGCGGACTCCACGTCGATCCATTTTATAGATTCTCTTAGCATGCTGCTCTGCAGTTCGCGTTTTCCCTACACCCTTTGCCCCCTCTATGGCAATCGCCTTTAAGTGGGGAATCATTTCATCGAGCCATTGGTCAGTATACCTCGTAATGTATTCACTCATTTACGGCACCTCTCGACTAGCTGCGTTAACAAAAGAATCGGCTTGCCTTTGCAAGCACACTATTTACGCCCTGATTAGGATACCATTTGCACCCTGATTAGGATACTATTTGCACCCTTATTAGGATACCATTTGCACCAATGACAATAGCCATTGTAGCAACCAAGTGAAGATCCTTCGCAAAAAGTCTCCCGAAAACAGGAGCGCCTTGCGCTCAGGAAGTGTTGATGGCATCCTCGCCCTTCGCTCGTCATTGCGCGCTCCGACGCGCAATCTGACTGGTGGCGAGTTCTTAATTGCAATCGTCACAATATCATTCACCGTTAGGTACTAAACAGCATCCTGCTTACAATTAGACTGCGGCTCGGAGCCCGGCATGACGAAGGAAATTAATCAAAAGAACAAAATGTTCTTTTGATTAAACGGGCGAGCGGGGACGCTCGCCCCTACAGAAAAGCAAGGTCAAGGGCGAGATCCTGAATCAAGTTCAGGATGACGGGGTTTCCGTTGCGAAGCAACGGATACTGGTCCTGTGCGCAAGCACAGGTGCATTAAGGTCACGGTCGAGACCCCGCATCGGAGTGCGGGGTGACCGTTCAGATGAGGGTGTAGGTGCCTGAGGTGGCGCGGTAGATAGCTTCGAGGTCGACGGCATCATGGACGCACTCCGCCGAATCAGCGCAGAAACTCAGACAAATGCCACAGCTTGAACTGAGGCTGCGGGGCACGGGCAAAAGCTCTGCCTGGATGCCTGCCTGCGTCAAGGCCTTATGAGCCATCAAGGCTCCGTACTGACTCGTGAAGGTTGCCAGATACTCCACCCCTTACGGTCCTGCCTCTTTTTGCGGTACTGCGCGAGAAGGGCTGACCGCAGCTAAAAGCCTCTCATTCTTGCGCTTGATAGTGTAGGCGAGCGCTATCGCCACGGTCGCGAAAGCCGCGAGGGCAAAGCCGGCGGCGCCATGAGCTGTGACCCCTGCGGGGGTCGCGGCGATCTGAAAGTTGTGCGCAAGGGCAGCCCCTGCCATCATGCCCAGAATCGTCAGGGCAGCATCGCTGCTACCGCTGCCAACTAGCACCAGCTGGCGCATGGGGCAACCACTGGCAAGCACTGCTGCCAGGCCGACCAACGCAAGCCCTGCAAAGTTCCAAAAAGCCTGCGTGTGTGCTACGGGCTGGTTGGCAAAGCTCAGGTGGAAACTGCCGGTGATGAGGTTCGCAGTCGTTGCTGCGACCAGTAGGGCCATGACCCCCATCATGGTCGGAGTGATTTTTTTAAGCAGGATGCTGTCGCGAAAGGCCCCCACAATGCAAAAGCGTGAAAGGAGGCTTGCGGATCCAACGGCAAGACCGGCAATCAGTGCCGCCCACAGGGGTGCATGCATGCTGCCCGGACCTTCGGTTGAAAACAGCAGCAAGCTGGGCACAAAGACGGCAATGGCAAGAAGCATCAAAGCAGCTGCGGGTAGTGCCACCCCTTCCGTGGCGCTCTCGACCCTTGTGCGACCCAGACTGAAGCCTTTTTTGAGAAAGACCACACCAAGGGCAACACCGCAGATAAAGCCCGCAAGTCCGATGATGGCATTCAGGTCGCCCCCTGCGATACGCAGCAGCATGCGAACCGGGCAACCCAGGAAAATCAGGGCACCTATCATCATAGTAAGACCCAGAACGAAGCGACTCAGAGGTGCCGTCGCGCCCTGCGCCTTGAACTCGCGAGCTATGAGAGCCACGGCAACTGCCCCCAGCACAATACCCATGACCTCGGGGCGCGCATACTGCAGCAGGGCATTGTGATGCAGTCCCAAAGCACCGCTCAGGTCGCGGATGAAGCAGGCGCCGCACAGGCCCATATTGCCGGGATTACCCAGTTGGGTCAGCGCGACAGCAAGGATCGCTATCAGCACACCGGTCGCTACGAGCGCAAGCACCTGGAAGCGATCAAGGATGCGACCAAAGAAGCGAGCCTGCCCCCCTGACGGCTTTTCTTTTTTCATGCAAGCTGGTGAGTTTTCCATGGGCTCGAGTCTAGCAGTGATTATTACTATTTTTAATAGTATTTATTGATATTTATGATAGTATCTATTGGAAAGCCCTATGATTCCCGGCACCAGTAAAGGGGCCATGAGAGGATAGTCGTGCACAAGATTTATTTTGACAACGGATCGACGGCTCTGCCAAAGGCGCCTGGCGTCGCAGACGCGATGAAGAACTACGTCGACACGGCGGGCTTCAACGTGGGCCGCGGAGGTTACCAGGCAGGCATCGATGTGGCGATGCAGGTGCTCGAAACCCGCGAGGCGCTGGCTGCCTTTTTTGCTGCGCCCAGCGCGCGCAATGTGGTCTTTAGCAGCGGTCTGACGACTGCTATGAACGTCTTGCTGCAGGGTTTTTTGGCGGAGGGCGACCATGTCATCACGACAAGCATGGAGCATAACTCGGTCATGCGTCCCCTGCACGCCCTTGTCGAGAGCCGCGGCGTGCAGCTCGACATTGCAGCCTGCGACAAGCACGGTCAGCTTGATTGTGCCGCTATCGAGGCGCTGATGAGGCCTCACACGCGCCTTGTTGTCATGTTGCATGCATCGAACGTCTGCGGGACGGTACTGCCAGTCGCGCAGGTCGGCGCGCTGTGCCGCGAGCGCGGCATTCGCTTCATCGTAGACGCCGCGCAAACGGCAGGGGTTCTGCCCCTTGATCTTGGTGCCATGAACATTGATGCCCTTGCCTTTGCAGGACATAAGGCACTACTGGGGCCTCAAGGTATTGGTGGATTTGTGATCAGTGATGACTTTGCTGCTGAAGTCTCGCCGCTGATCTTTGGCGGAACGGGCAGTCAGACCCAGAGTTTTGAGCAGCCGCAGAACCTGCCTGACAAGTTTGAATCAGGCACCCAAAACATCCCCGGCATTTTGGGCTTGAAGGCAGCCATCGAGTATCTGAACGCAAGGGGAATAGACAGCATTTACCAACACGAGATGAAGCTCTATGAACACTTTGTAGCGCAAGTAAGCGACATAGAGGGCTTAGATCATATAGCACCACGCAGTAGTGACAAAGTAGCAGTAGCGTCGGTGAACTTTCCCGAGCGCGACAATGCTCATATCGCCCACCGGCTGGACCGTGAATATGGCATCATGGCGCGCTGCGGTCTGCACTGTGCGCCTGCTGCACATAAGACCTTGGGGACCTATCCTGCAGGAACCCTGCGCTTTTCATTCGGACATGCCAACACGGTCGAGGAAGTCGACCATTTATTGGACGCACTCCGCCAGCTTATTGAGACGACTCCGCTTGAAACAGAAGGCTCATCGCATGGAATTTAGACAGCTTGAGGCCTACCTTAAGGTCGTGCAACTGGGCAGTTTTTCGAAGGCGGCGAAAGAGCTGCACGTGAGCCAGCCCAGTGTGAGCACCTACATTAGTCAGCTGGAGCGTGAACTGGGGGTGACGCTGCTGAATCGCTCGACGAAGGTCGTGTCCCCCACCCTGGCTGGTGAGCGTTTTCTGGAGCGTGCTCGCGAGATGATCGAGCAGCGCGACCGCTCGATTGATGCGATGTTTGAACTGACCCATGACCACGCAGGCGTGATTCGTATTGCGGCTTCCAGTGTGCCGGCGACGAGCCTCCTGCCGCGGGCTTTGGCGAGCTTTCACAAGCTGTATCCAAAGGTGAGCTTTGTGGTTGAGCACGCAGATACGGCGGCGACTGTTCAGGCAGTGGCTGAAAACCGGGCGGACCTGGGCTTTGCGGGAAGCATTATCGAGGGTAGCAACTGCCATTTTGAGGAGTTCGCGGATGAGGAGCTCATTTTCATCGGTCCTGCGGGAACGGGTGGCGCGCGCAGCGCCAGCAAGGTCTACAGCCTTGCCGAGCTACTGCACGAAGGCTGCTTTATTGCACGTGAACTGGGCAGCGGCACGCGCCTTGCTTATGAGAAGTTTTTTGTCGAGGCAGGTATCGATCTTGCTGGCATCAATACCTGTGCCACGATGGGCGACACACAAAGCACCATCAACTGCGTGGCTGCAGGCCTAGGTGTCTCGATTGTTTCAGAGATTGCTGCGCGCGACGCCATCGAGCACGGGCAGGTGGTCGCCCTGCGTTGCGCTGACCAGCTGCCCCAGCGAAAGATTTATAGCGTGCTGAACCGGCGCGTCAAGCAGTCGCACCTGGTCGAGCTCTTTTTGAAGCAGCTAAGCTAGTTGCAGCAGGCGCAGGCGCCTCCGCCCGCAGCTCCTTCAGGAACAAAACGGGGACATCCCGGACCCTGAGAACAGTCCTGCCACTGGACACAACCTGCAGCCATGCAAGCGCGCTGACTTTGGACATTGCGCGCAACAGCCACTGATGCCACCGACAGACCAATAATCAAAGCAATCGCCACCACTAAGAGAGCTAGTTTCTTATCGCTATTCATACTCATACACCTTTCCCAAATACTTCCAAATCTAAGCCTACGCAGGAGCCTGAGCAAGCTTGCCATCTCTTATCTCAAACAGATACTGAGCCTTATCTGAAACCTCGGCATTGTGCGTCACAATGACGATTGTTTTACCCGCCTTATGAATCGCCATCAGCTGATCTAAGACTTCAGCCTCAGATGCCGAATCGAGGTTACCCGTTGGCTCATCCATCAGCAATATTTCGGGGTCATTTGCCAGTGCCCGCGCAATGGCAACCCTTTGCTGCTGCCCACCTGAAAGTTCACCTGGTTTTGCATCAGCCTTTTCGCCCAGCCCCACCAGTTCAAGCAGCTCGAGGGCACGCACGCGCTGTTCTTTCGCTGACAAAGCAGCTGCGGGGGAGTGCGTCCCTTTCCCAGCAAAAAGCATGGCGGTTTCAATATTTTCTACGGCTGTCAGGTTTTGTAGAAGGTTGAAAAACTGAAAGACGAAACCTATTTTGTTGGCGCGCAGCTCGCTGAGCTCATTGTCTGACAGCTCGGCATAATTGATGCCGTCAATCGTCACCGTACCAGAGCTCGCCCGGTCAAGGCCTCCAATCAAGTGCATCAGTGTCGACTTGCCATGGCCAGATGGCCCCACAATGCAGGAAAACGATCCGCGCGGGATGCTCATCGTAACGCCGCGCAGCGCGTGGTTTTCGACCTTCTTTTTAGCCGTTCCGCGCACATAGGTCTTTGTCAGATCCGAGGTCTCGATAATGGCGCTTGACGCGGTGTCCCCTGCTGCCGCAGATACGTCATGATGCGGATGTTGAGTGTGTTTATTCATAGCTCATCGCCTCCACTGGTGTCAGACTGGCAGCCTTCCAGGCAGGATAAAGCCCCGCCGCGACAGAAATCAGTACCGACAGGCCAATGGCCACAACAATGGTGGTAGGTTCGATACTTGCCTCTGGTGTTGCGCCCTTCATCATCTGGTCAAAGCCAGCCAAAATGAAGGGAGCTGCAAACAGTGAGGCCAGTGCGCCAATAATGGAGCCCACGATGCCGCCCAGCAGCCCGTAAAGACCCGACTCCAGTACAAAAATCTTAAAAATGTCGCTCTTCTTGCTGCCGATAGAGCGCAAAATACCAATTTCGCGACGACGCTCATAAATGGCCGTCATCATCGTATTAATAATCCCAAAAGAGGCCGCAATAAGCGAAATACCGGCAATGGCCTGTAGCGTTACCTCGACCGACCCCAAAATAGCAAGCACTGAATCCAGCAGCTGCTCATCAGAGCTCACGGCAACATTGACGCGCTCTAGAATCGCTGCGCGGTAGGCTTCGATATTTTCAATCTGGTCAACCTGAATGCCAATGTAGGAAATATTATCTTCAATTTCAAAAGCCTGTTGCGCAACCGGTATCGGCATATAAACGCCCAGGTCATCCAGATTTCCCACCGGATTCAGGATGCCAATAATGGGAAAACTCTCCCCCCTAATGGGAACTTCTTGCCCGACACTCAAGTCAAACTGACTGGCAATGTCAGAACCTAAGACCAGCGCATGCTGCGTGTCTGATGAAAAGAATTCACCGGCGGAGAGCGTCCATCCACTGAAGTCTGCGATAGTGTCAGGCTCGATGCCAATGACGGCAACGGGGTTCATGTTGATGGCAGATGCCTGGGTCAGATAGGGTGTCGCGGATATGCCGTCGATGTCGCGAATCTGATCAAGCACCTCTATCGACAATGATGCTGGCAGGGGCTCACCTGTGAAAATCGAGATCTGGTCAAAAGTACACCAGTCTGTCGGGGTGACAATGAGGTTCGAGCCCATGGCGTGGGCCTGCCTGCTGATTTCTGCGCGCATACCGCCACCCAGGGCAAGCAGGGCCACAAAAGCAGCCATACCAATGGCAATGCCCAGGAGGGTAAAGATGAAGCGTCCTTTTCTGCGCGTGATATTGCGCAGGACTAATTTAAGGGTATTCATGATGGTCTACTGTCTGCGTATACCGCAGGCTTTAAGGCAGACGATTCATGATGTTGTTGCCAACACTCATGTCGCTGACCTGAAAGACGACCATGTTTTCTGCGCGCACAAACTCGCCCGTCAGCGTGACATTATCGCCCACATTGATGGTGGGACGCGCAGCCCCTAGGTAGGTGGTGGGCATAATCCATGCTCCACAGTCAAAGCGGCCGCATTGCAAAAGCTCATCAGTGTCCATGACACCAAAGAGCGCTGGGTCAGCATCAGAAAACATGGCGACCGTACCATCGATGGTTATTTCACCCGGAAAGGCGAAGGGGTCGTGCTGAACCTGACTTACTTTGAAGCCGTCATCGCCGCTACAGCCAACGACCGCTGTCGTCAGTGCCAGCGCAAAAATCACCAGCAAGATAAACTTGCCAACAGATATTATTTTTTTCATAGAGGAGCCTTTCGTAAAATCGCTCAAGTTAACATGACTGTCCGATGTCGTCATTATACGTGAGCGGGCACGAAATTCGTCTCAATTCACACAAAAACCAATAGTAACAGGAGTCTCATTTACCCCAACTGAGAGCGTTCCTGACGCTCAAGGTCAAGGAGGGCTAGGTATTTTTTGAAGTGAGCGTACTTGAAGTTACGTGGCTGAAAAAAATACCTAGCCCGACACAGAGATTGTGCATCAGGTGTGCTCTCAGACTACGCCGCGGAAAAAATGTCCCTTTGTGACCAAATCAGGCCTTCTAGGCAACTCCACTTCCCCGTCCCCCGCCATGGCAATCAGGTTACGGCGCATGCGAGCCACCTCTTTCGCCGCCTGGGTATTCATGACGGTCTCGAGATCAAGGCGTAGCGCCTCGATACCCGTATCAAGCAGCTCTTCAAGCGCAGAGCTCAAGTCAAGCGGCACGGAGTTATACAGATGACTACGCCCCAAGGGGTCGCTGCTGACCGGGAAGCAATAGCCCTTGCGGTCACGCAGGGCATAGTGGCGGGCGCGACGCTTGCAGTCCACACAGTTACGCGTACAGGGATTGTCGGGGTCTGTCAGGCCTTCCAAAAGACACTGCTCGGTCACCATGACCTCCTGCAGGCCAAAGACCGCCGTACCCAGGTCAGCGGTACTGCGTGCAGACACACCCAGAATCTGGCGACCCGAAAGCTCGGGCGACAGCCAGATACGCGTAGGCCCGTAAAGCTTCTGCAGCGCCTGCACACTGTAGGGATTGGTGACATTCAGCGACCAGTGAGCCTGCGCCGGGATACCACGCTGCGCGCAGGTCGCCAGCTGACCTAAGGTCGATGCCACACAGCCCCCAAAGCGCTCGGCAATACCGTAGTAGGTATCGAGCTCTTCATTTTTTGCCACGCGCGGCAAGACGGGAACCATGCCGGCTGCTTGCTTCATATTAAGCGCATCCTCGCTACCCGCCCCCACATCCGTCCCCACATCAGCCAGATGCCAGGCATTCAAATGCGCCTCATTGGCACCGGCGTTCAGCACGGCACGCGCCGCAGAAAGCGAGCTCACCACGGCAATAATCGTCGGATTCATGCTGCGCTTCACACGACGAGTCGGCAAACTATCACGCAGCGCATTGTTGCGCGCCACATTAATGGACGCCTCAACACGCGGACTTCCACCAAAGAATCGATTCGCCTCATAATCATCAAGCGCCACCCGACGCGCCTTATTAATCGTCGAAAAACTCATACCCACACCGGGGTCAATTTCTATGCGGAGTGCGTCCATTTCATAGGGCGTGTTGCCCAGCTTGCGCAGCTGCGTTTCGACCTCTTCTTCAAGCAGCGGCTTGGTCCGGGCGACCTCCACAGGACTTCCGCTGTAGCGTCCGACATTGCCACAGCTGTCGCTGACCTCTACTTCAAAGGGCTGTCCGACCTTAATGGTAGCCGCAAAATCGAGGCCCTGCTTGAAGTTTGCGACCTCTTCGATCAGCTTATCTGCGGCCTCTGTCAGCTCGACTTGAGCCTTGCGGGTCGTTTCATTTTTTACGCGGTGATAGTCCATCAGACCCTCGCCGTGTTGCCCCGTCAAGTAGGCAGAACTGAGCGCGCGATTAAAAGCATCCGTGAGGGTCGTTTCGAAGTCCGATTCATCCTGTAGGGGCGAGCGTCCCCGCTCGCCCGCCTCATCAGATGCGGGGTGACAATTAGAATCTATCGCGTTGCGATAAGTGCCGACAACAGCTGCCACATAGGCAGGCTTTTTCATGCGGCCTTCAATTTTGATGGCAGCAACACCGGCATCAGCAAGGCGCTGCACATACTGGATAGCACAGCTATCTTTGGGCGACAGCAAATAAGGTCCCTTGACCTCATGAACCTCACTGCGATGATCTATCAGTTCATAGGGTAGTCTACAGGGCTGAGCGCACATACCGCGATTGGCACTGCGACGACCCACCAGCGACGAAAACAGGCACTGCCCTGAATAGCACACGCACAGGGCGCCATGCCCAAAGGCTTCGACCTCTATCCCTGCTTCGCGCCCCACGGCCGCCAGCACCTCGATATCTGAAAGCGAAAGCTCGCGCGCCAGTGTCACGCGGGCAACACCCAGATCAGCGAGGGCACGAACGCCGTCAGAGCTGTGAATATTCATCTGAGTCGAAGCATGCAGGCGCACTTGCGGCATGCACTCACGCAGGCGCTGCAGCAGGCCAATATCTTGCACAATTATGGCATCAACACCATCTTTCCAGGCAGTCGCGGCGAGCTCTATGGCCTGGTCAAACTCCGCCTCTAAAATTACCGTGTTCAAGGTCAGGTAGACCTTCGTGTCATAGAGGTGAGCAAGTCGCGTAAGCCCTGCCACATCAGAGAGCTTGATGTTGTCGGCGAGGCGGCGCGCGTTCATGATTTCGGTGCCAAAGAAGATGGCGTCAGCCCCCGCGCCTAAGGCGGCGTAGAAGGCGTCTTTATTTCCAGCTGGTGCAAGCAATTCCATGCGATTCATGTGCAGACCTTTTTTCGTGTGTGAATGTTTCGTCCTTGTATTTTATCACCGCGGGCGCCAGCGACTGGAGGCGACAAAATGACGGCTCGTACACGATTGGCATGCGCAGATGATGATTATTGGCGGCTTAGGTATAATTCGATGGTTACCGTGTTTCGTTTGAAGGAGCTTTTCCTCGATGTCAATTAGTGCTCGCAGAAGCCGCAGTCGCAACCGTCGTAGCTCGCGACTTAACCGCATAAAGATTTCCCTCGCCGTGCTTGCCGGTGCAGGCCTGCTGACCCTTGTTGGTGCCATGGGGGCTGTCGCTATGACGGCTATGAGCTGGCTTCAGGACCTACCTGACTATACAAACCCTGCGGCCTTTGATACTTCGCAGCCCACGCGCGTCTACTCTGCCGACGGCGAGCTGCTGGCGCGTTTCTTTTTGGAGAACCGCGAGCCCGTTTCTATCGACCAGATTTCGCCCTATGTACTGCAGGCCATCGTTGCGGTAGAAGATGAACGCTTCTACGAGCACAACGGTGTTGACCCCATGGGTATCGCCCGTGGCGCGGTAAACACGCTGCTGGGTACGCGTGAAGGCGGATCGACCATAACGCAACAGTATGTGCGCCAAACGATTTTGCGCGATGAGGCTCTGGACATGTCGCTGCGCCGCAAGTTCCGTGAAGCCTACCTGGCCATGGAAATCGAAAAGCACTTTACTAAAGAACAAATCCTCGAGATGTATCTGAATACCGTTTTCTTTGGGGAGCGCGCCCATGGCATCGAGGTCGCCAGTCTGACCTACTTTGGTGTGCATGCAAGCGAACTTACCCTGCCCCAAGCGGCAACTTTGGCTGGTATTCCCCAGCGTCCCAACGCGCTGAACCCCTACAACAACCCTGAGCTCACGATGTCACGTCGTGCCCATGTGCTGAACCGTATGTATCAAAACGACAAGATTACCTTGCAACAGCGTGATGAGGCTAATGCCGACCCCATGGAGCTGACGCGCGCCTATACGCCTAACCATGGCATCTATTCGCAGGGCTATTTTGTAAGTTACGTGCGCCGTGAGCTGCAGAACTTGTTCTCGCAGGCAGAAGTCTTTAGTGGCGGTCTCGAGGTACACACGACCCTCGACACCAGCCTGCAAAAAGCAGCAGAAGAGGCCGTATGGAACAGTATTGGCACTGACCCGGCGGGACCTGAAGGTGCGCTGGTGTCCATTGAAGTAGATACAGGCAAGATTGTTGCCATGGTCGGTGGGCGCAACTTTGAGGCCGATAACTTTAACCTCGCAACGCAAGCGAGGCGCCAACCAGGCTCTACCTTTAAGACCTACGGTCTGGTTGCTGCCATAGAAAAGGGCATGTCGCCCAGCTTTACCATTGATTCGTCTTCGCCAGCAACTATTGGTGAAGGACGCAACCAGTGGATCGTCAATAACTCTGAAGGGCGCGGGCGCGGCATGATGACCCTGCATTCTGCCATGGCTGCCTCAGTTAATACGGTCTTTGCCCGCATCGCCAACGAGATCGGTGCAGAAGCCATCGTAGATGTCGCACACCGCATGGGGATAAAGACCGAGCTCGAGGCCTTCCCCTCTATTGTGCTGGGTGCCCAGGGTTGTACGGTGCTCGAGATCGCGAGCTCACACGCTACCCTTGCATCGGGTGGTATGGCGCGCGAGCCCTTTGCGATTACGAAAGTTTTGGACAGAACTGAAAACGTCATTTTCGAATGGGAGCTTGCCGAAGAGCGTGCTCTCTCCCCCGAGGTTTCCTGGGCTTCAACCCAGGTCATGATGGGAACAGTCAGTGGAGGCACGGGAACGCGGGCGCGAATTCCCAACTGGCAGGTTGCTGGCAAGACCGGAACCAGTCAGCGCAACCGTGACGTCTGGTTTGCCGGCTACACGCCCGTGCTTTCAACGGCCGTGTGGGTTGGTCATAAAGAAGAGCAAACCATCATCATGCGCGGTTCGCGTGCCTTTGGTGGTACGGTTTCTGCCCCCATCTGGCGTGACTTCATGGTTGTGGCGCTTGAACAGTATGAGAATCGTCGCTTTGCCACGGCAGCTGCGCCGCCCTTTAACAACGCACAGTTTAATATTCCCGTTTCAAAGCCGCCAGAGCTTGCCGGGCTTACTTTAGAAGAAGCGCGCGCGCGCCTGATTGGCTTTGATGTTACGGTCGAAGAGGTCTATTCAGATACCGTGCCGGCAGGGCGTATTGTCAGTGTGAGCTTTGATGGATCACGTGCCATCCTGCGTGTGTCGAAGGGTCCAGACCCAGCACACGCCGGAGAAGAGCAACCACCAGAGACACCTGGGGCACCTGATGAGCCTGGTGTGGTTACGCCTCCGCCACCGCCTTCGACGCCTACCACACCTACTCCTTAATTTTTGTAGGACGCTTCAGGCGTTCAGAATCAAGGAGTGGAATGATTTCCTTGAGGGAGCGTACTTGAAGCTACGTGACCGATAGGAAATTAGTTCACGACACCGAGTCTGGACGCCTGATGCGTCCTACCTGAGGGCTATGAGTTGTTCGTCTAAGCTATAAGCCTGGCGTGTTTTCTCCAACTGAACTGCTATGGCAGTTCTTGAAGTTCCGCCTTCTGTCGTGCGCGCATCAACAATTTTGTCGATGCGTAGCGCGTCTTCAACATCACGACCAAAGCCTGGGTAGAATCCTTGCAGCTCGTCAATACTCAAGTCCTGCAACTTGCGCCCCTGTCTTTCACAGGTCAAGACGATATTGCCGACAATCTCGTGTGCTTGCCTGAAGGGCAGCAGGTGCTTTTCGACCAGATAGTCAGCGAGATCTGTTGCTGCCATAAAGCCACCGGTCGAGGCTTCACGCATGCGCCCTTCATTAAGGCTGAGACCCGCAATCATGCCGGTCATAACCTTGATGCATGACTCGATAGTGTCGAGGGCATCAAAAGCAGGCTCTTTATCTTCTTGCATGTCCTTGTTGTAGGCAAGCGGTAGCCCCTTGAGGGTAACCAGCAGCGAATTCAGATCTCCCACGACCCGACCGGTCTTGCCCCGGATGAGCTCTGCAAAGTCGGCATTCTTTTTCTGCGGCATGATTGAAGAACCTGTCGAATACTTATCAGAGAGTTTCAAATAACCAAACTCTTCAGTCGTCCACAGTATGAGCTCTTCAGACAGGCGTGACAAATGTACCTGACACACAGACGCGGCATAGACGGCATCTAACAAGAAGTCGCGGTCGCTGACAGAATCAAGGGCGTTAATGCTGACGCGGGTAAAACCCAGCTGGTCTGCGACGTATTCTCTATCCAGCGGATAGCTGGTGCCTGCCAGTGCTGCAGAGCCCAGCGGGCAATTATCGGCCGCCTCATAGGCAGAAGTAAAGCGTTTAAAGTCACGGGCAAACATTTGGGCATAGGCCAAATAGTAGTGCGCGATACTGATGGGCTGAGCCTTTTGCAGATGTGTGTAACCAGGAATGATCACAGCACTGTGCTTTTCAGCCAGATGAATCAGCTCGAGGCGCAGGGCATTGAGCGAGCGGCTAATAGAAAGCACACGATCCATCAGATACAGACGCGTATCGGTGGCTACCTGGTCGTTTCTGCTGCGCCCCGTATGCAGGCGTGCTCCGTCTTCGCCAATGAGCTTCGTCAAGGCCTGCTCGATGGCCATATGGACGTCCTCGTCCTCTATAGCCCACTGAAAGCTGCCCTCTTCAATCTGAGCCTCGATGACTTGCAAGCCCGATTTGATGGCGGCGGCTTCTTTGTCCGTGATGATTCCCTGACGGGCAAGCATTTGCGAGTGCACAATAGAGCCCGCGATATCTTGACGCCACATGCGCTTGTCGACGGGCAGCGATGCCCCAAAGACAATCAAGTCTTCACTGGGGACATCGCTAAAGCGTCCGCTCCAGGCAGGTTTTTTCAGGCTCATGGCTGTGACCTTAGTATTTTCATGAGTGACGGTCCACTACTCCTTTTGATCTGTTCAGTCTGCATTGACCTGTTTGTGCAAGCCCACTTGCGCATTGGACCACACCTTGATGGGCAAGCTGTAGAGCTCCATAAAGCCCTTTGCTGCCTTGTGGTTGAACTGGTCGCCGGGCTCATAGGTGGCGAGGTCATAGCGATACAGGGAATAGGGGCTCGTCCGCCCGATGACGGTAATGCTGCCCCGGTAGAGGGCGACGCGCACATCCCCCGTCACAAACTTTTGCGTGTCGGCAATAAAGGCATCGATGGCGCTTTTGAGCGGGCTAAACCACATGCCGTTGTAGACCAGTTTCGCCCATTGTTGCTCGAGCGTCAGCTTGTACTGCGACAGGTCACGTTCAAGCGTCAGCTCTTCGAGAGCCTTGTGGGCAGCAATCAAGGTCATCATACCGGGAGCCTCATAGTTTTCGCGAGACTTGACCCCAACCAGCCTGTTTTCAATCATGTCGATGCGACCCACACCATGAGGTCCTGCAATTTCATTGAGCTGCGGCAAAAGCTGCGAAAGCTTCATGGCCTTGCCATTAAGGGCAACGGGTAGACCACCCTCAAAGCTGATGGTGACGATTTCTTCGGCAGGAGCGTCGTCACGCTTTGGATCTTGCGTAATCGCATAGATTTCTTCTGGAGGTCTGACAT
>Ga0131853_10007472_pt1 | contig 19800 bp, 6 predicted proteins | sample TergutLab28metaG_FD_92764 | JGI IMG/M metagenome (GOLD analysis project Ga0131853, IMG submission 92764) | Labiotermes labralis P1 segment gut microbial communities from Petit-Saut dam, French Guiana - Lab288 P1 (version 2) (version 2) | ecosystem: Host-associated > Arthropoda: Insects >... | reverse complement strand
GTGCCTTTTTCTTTTTGTGTCCATGTTTAGGATTCCAGTCACCGTGAGGTAAAATAAAATTGATGTTGTGTTATATCATTGCTTACAGCTGTCACATTTGAAGCTGTGTAGTTGTTGCATGTGCCACTTGTTCTGGAACAGTAGTGCAGTACTACTGGAAAATGCATTTCTGTGCTGATAATTACCCATGTTCCATCTGTGGTCAGTGGGATAAATCATTCTTTAGAGTCAAGATCACTGGGGCAAGAGGTTGAGCACCATTAATGTAGATCTGAATTACACAGTTTATGCTTTCATCACAATGTGAATGTGAATTATTTGCAGTTACAGCATGAAAAATGAGAAAGTTCATAGTCATGACAAGTCATTTTCACCTGATTCTAATAGTGTAATTGAATCAAATTGTCACTGGCATGAATTTTTATTGTAGTAAAGGTACAAAGTAGAATCATAAGCTGTTACAGAAATCATGTGGGTTGCATGAATGATTTTGAGTTGGCATGCTTCTTACTGAAAGTTTGGCTGTGAAATCTTTATGGATATCATCCCGTTGTGTGTGTGGATTTTTGGCTGTGAAAAATTGCATGTAATGGGTAAGTTTCTTACACACTGGTATCAGTAATGGTAGAAAAACAGGACAGAGGGCTAAGTATGGAAAATACCCAAAATACCGGAGACAAAACATTCTTCATGGTCATCTGTGTTTCATCACTTAGAAAAAAATTTCAATAAATGGTTCAGGCCAGAACAGTAGTCTGTCTTTTGTGTAATATAACAGCCATTATCTCTTATTGCCTTCATATTTCATTCTCAGAATGTTGTTGCTAAGCAAATGGAGACAGGTCTTGTGGTTTATGATAGACAAAGCATATAAAGTAGCATTATTAATAGTTAATTTGGATGCATTATACCAAACTGTGATTGATGTTCCCATGTTGTTAGACATTTACTCATACCCATTCTTAGCAGTAGTAAATTCAGATAGCTGATACCTGTGCTAGAAATTGCATGTATGTTGACTTTGCAGTTTTTGGTCAGTCACAACATATTTGCAAAAATTTATCATATTTGTCTGTCCAAATGTAAGAACTTGAAAACTGCTGCATGGATTCAGTATTAGAAAGTTTTAATACAGTTTGTCACTAATCTAGGGCTGGTGCAAGGGTGTCTGGCAACCTAGTTAAGCCACTGTGTATGTCCCCTAATAATTTTTGATGAAGACTGAAGTCTTCTGGGATATGACAGTGTATTGATTGGTAACAGTTAATGACATTTTAGAGGAACTTGCTGCTTCCCTCTTCAGGGTCTTATTAGTCCAAGAACTATTTGAGCCCTGAAGATAGAGGCAGCAGGTATGTATGAAACTTGGCAACTATTTCCAGTCAGTATGGTATCATATTCTAGAAGACTTGAATCTTCTTGACCAGTGTGAGAACCTCAAATTGCACAGATTTTGAAAACCTGATGTAGGGATTATTTACTGCATTGTTACTGTGACTCTGAAACAGCTATTTATAACATTTAGGCCATGTGTTAATCTTGTGGCTTCATTTTTCATGTCATTAGGTACTTTGTAGAGACAGGTTATTAAACAACAGTTACAATATTAATAGGTGCATTTGGAGAGAGAGATTATTAAATAACAACAACAACAATAATAATAATAATAATGAATTGTAGTATACAATATAAATTCCTACTTTAAGTTTAATTAAAACAGTGTACATACTCTTGCCATAGAAGGTGCACTAATAAGTTGTTTCAGATCAAGATTCCAGCAGTTTCATATTCTCTTGACGGAGTTTGGTGTCATCTTCGTCCATAAATTTGTGTTTATCAGTTCTGACTTAGATAATTTTTGCTCACTACTGGCTATGGACAGATGCGGTGTCAAGAGAGTTCATAAAGTAATAAACACATTTGGGACCCTAACTGCCAGTTTCTTTTGGCATAAAAGTTTTCAAATGTCTGGTGGTGATGTTCAGTTCTCAACCATCTCACAGTGAACTGTAATTCACTATACCAGTGTGCAGCAACAACATCTTTGTTTTCACCATGTTTTAAGGCTGACTGTTCCTGATTCAGCTTATGCATTCAACTCCTGAGCAGGTCTCTTTGCTGCATTTAGTGCTTTCTCAAATTCTCCATAATTCCTGCTCTTTGCAAGGTACTTTTTTGTTTTCCTCTGCTGGGCAGTTGAATAATATATGTTTGAATTCTTTTGTTGAATTTTTATGCTAGCTGTATTATTTTAAAAGAGACTATTATTCAGTACAGAGGGACACAGTAAACTTGAGATGGAAAATTTGAGTCTGCAGGCTGTAACAACTGTGAAGATCTGCCTCGTGATCCTGTAAGGGAAATATCGTCAAGAGATTTTAATTAAAACAACAGGTATATTGCTTAGCAGGCAATGAAGTGCTGATTTCAGTGCACTGATGTAGCTTTATTTGGTCTTTGACATTATAAAACCTCCCAACAGTGTGTTTACTGATAGGTAAGCATGTACATTTACAAGGTCAAATAATATTGTTACCATCCAGGCATCATCATAAACAACCATATTTAGGAATATAGACTGCAGGGGAAAAAGATTCGTTGTGGATAAATATACATTTTTCTTATTTATACTGTATTTCCTATTGGTTTCATGTTGCTTCCATTGTTAAAGCATTGTCCTCTCTCTCAGAGGTTAAGTCTTCCATACCCGTTGGTTCTGTTCCCCATCCTGACCTTCCTGCCTCACTCCAAATTGTTGGATTTAGTCGCAAGAAAGATGGGTTCCTATCGTAACAAAACACTTTACCCTAACCAAGATTTGTTTAGAACGTAACTGTCCTCTCTCAACCTGTGCACGGGATGGCCACCTATAGGTGTGATGATACCAAAGGCTGTATAATACAATTTTGACCTCCTGATGATGAGCACATGGTGATCGAAACATGTAGAGGCATGAAATAAACTTATTGTAAAACAAAAAAATTTTGTGCATCAAGTTGGTTAACTACTGAGATAAATAACTGTCATACGTCTAAGTCAATCCTGTGTTCATGATTAGGTTTTTATATTTTTTACTGAGAGTAGGTTACTTCATGTTCGTTTGAAAGTTTTTGCACGTCCATATGCTGGCACCCTAGGCAGCCACCTATTTCACGTGATGGGTAACACCAGCTTTGAATGCATTCCAAGTTTGGTTAACATAGATCAGCAGTAGCAGACACTTTTCATGACGACCTAGGAATTTCTGCATGCATCTCTAGTGTAAGTTGCATAGAACTCACTGAGTGTTTGTTGTAGTAAAATATGTTTTGAACAGGTGTTGTAGGGAAAAATGAAACATGTTTTATGGGTGTGTGATTGCAACACCATTACCAGGTGTGTATTCACTGATTTATTTCAACTCAGTTTGGTGTCCAGAAGTTCCCTTAGAATTTTTGGAGTGCCATTTAAAAACCATCTGTATAATCAGTTGTAGTGGTGAAAATATCAAAGTGTTTTGTGTTTGTTGTTTGGATCCTTTCCTGCCAAGGTCTCTGTTCATGTATGTCATGTTGTTTTAAGTGTCAGTCCTTTGCTATGCACAACTCAGTACAAGGGTGACAGCAGAGTTGTTCCTTTCCATATTTAAGTACAGTACTGTTAAGATATATTGGAGAATGGAGATATGGCACCACATTTACTCAACTTCAACACTAGATTAAAGTGAATCGTGAGATTCACATTCCAGTCACAGTATGCCAGTATTAAGTAAAGAGGGGGTTTCTGTTGGCCCCACAGCCAGTCTGAACATGGTAGGCAGGAAAAAAAAACCCCTGTTTCTGCTGGTAATCAAACCACACTCTTCAAGTCCATAAACTAGTCATACAGACGGCCCTCTGTGTCTGACAAAAAAGGAAAATGCTAAAACTAAGTTTACCTTGCTGTTCATAACACACCTAAAGGAGTGACATTTAACCAACTGTTCTGGTAGCATCAGGATATAGTAATCTCGATTGTGTGTCAGAGGGTTAAATTATCTTCCCAAGTATCACATTTCATAGTAATTAGTTTCATATGATATGTGTACAGTGTATTGACTGTGTTTTGCTTAATAAATTTGCATGTAAGGGTGTAGATTTCTCTGTGTGGGAACAGATTAACATAATATATTATTTTTGCATGCTTGAAGGATGATGGTTGGTTTATATTTTAAATTAAGTTATGCAAGTGTGTTGGAGGACTATATTCTTGTGTGATATGATGGCAGGTGATTTTGCTGAGACCTATAGACCCTTGAAGATGCAGGCATTATGTTCCTTTTAAACATGGGGAGCTGATTTGTCAGAGATGCAGCATCATGTTGCTGAAGAATGGAGTCCTCAGATTTGTTTTCTTTGTTCTAACACTTGTAAATGGTGTAAAATAGTGAGGAGTTTGGTGTTGATCAAACATCAGAGTTTGATATCAACCTGTGGCTATAGCTATTTAAACATTTATGTAATCATTTTGTACATGTTTATTTTTAATTTTGTTCAGTGATGCAAACATATTGTACATTATATTTTAATTCTCAGATTTTGTCATTGGTCAGTGTGAATGCAAAGCAAGCATTTTCTTCTCATATTAAGTTACAGCACTAATATATATTACTTAGTTACATCTCTTAGTATTTGTTTATCAAGGAAGTCAGTAAGGTTCAGCTTGTACAGCATGTTTATGCTGGAAAACCATAGCAGTTGCTGGCTGCCAAACACACGTTAACATAGCGCTCCAGTAGTACCTGCTATGCAATTTGTAGATGTGTTATTGCATATGCACTCCTTTGAAAATGAAGGGTTCATTAAAATGGACTTTGTGGTAAAGATATGGGTAAAGGTGAAGGTAAAGTTTGCCCAGTAACAAGCCATGAAGACCGAGAGGCGGAGTAGTGGTATAGCTGTACTGTTTGTCTAACCACAGCACTGGATGGGGGTGGGTGGTCAACGCCATGCCCAGCATGCTTCCCTCCTGGGAAAGAGACTTGGTGCTCATTGTACAGGAGGCTGGTTGGGGTCACAGGGTCAGTCTGGATAGATGCAGAAAATCTCGTCCAGATTCTGTGAAATAAAATTGTTCGGAACGGGAGGGAAGTATCTATGACATTGAATTACATTACCTGTGTGTAAAGCTGTGTTACACTTCAGCACCAACAAGTTCTAAATAAGGAGGTAACAGATAAATCTTTAATTACCCAGAAAAAGATGTTTGTCCAAAATTTCAGAAATAAATTTTGAATTGATTTTTGCAGTGATGTAACATGGTTCTGTTCCTCTGTGTTGTGATGCTGCATCACAGGTTTACCAGACCCTGGTATTTTGAATTTAGTGTATTGCTTCAAAATATTGGAATTCCATTACCCTGTGACATAGCATCATAATCCCTGAAAAATTGCATCCTCACTTTTGAATTCCATGTAACAGTTACTTAAAATCTGAAGTTACTAGGAAACTCTGCATTGGTGTTATAGTGACCAGACTGTTTAAGGAGTGATTACTGTTCATGCTGTAAGTAATGTGAAGCACATAAGTGCACACTGTGGACATAATGTAGAGTTGTTGAATGTTAAAGCACAGTAGCCACTATATGTACCATTTGATTTAACATTTGGAATCTGTGTGTGTTGCCCACAGAATGTATTTATGCATTTTATGTAATGCTGAGAAAAGTTGGCAATTATTTCCTTGTGTAACATTAGCACTAGCCTGTTCAGCTTTATAATTGAGGTGCACTGTTCACTATGAAGTAGGAACTGAGTTTTTGAATTCTTTAGATGAACAACATGCATCACACACTGGTTTAAAGGGTTGAAGAAGGGGAATTCTTCAACTTGATTCCATGTTCAGCAAGATGCAGGGTGTACTTTCTTACTGTGTGGCAGTATAAAATTGTGGTTTAAATGGATTGAAAACATGATGCTCTGTGGGAGGTGTGTGTAGTAGCTGTTTGTGTTGGAATGAACCACAAGTGGAATATCTACTCAGTCATGTCTTTGCATCCATCTTTGCCACTACCATGAAAGCAACTGATGTTTGTTCTGCCATATACAGACCTACATCTGAACTGCAGTGATTGTTGTTGGAATTACTGGAACAGTTGAAGTTGACTTGTTTACGCCTCTGTGAAAATATGTGATTATAAATGAACTTCTTGTTGATTCACAGCCTGTGAATGATGGGGAAAGGAACAGTACTGTAAAACTTTTTTTTTGGCACTGTTTAGACAATAACAAGTTCTTAGTATTCAAGAATTTAAAAACATTTTGTTTCGCTTTTTGATATATTGGCTGTGGAGCCAAAGTGGATGTTGGTTGAAACCCATCGAAAATTGTCGAGACAGAGCATAGTTCTTTACACACATTATTTTCCTTGTGTTTTGTAACTGATGCTATGTAGTAAAATGAATTAACATACATACATGAAAATTTGAAAATCTGTTACACCATATTTAGAGGAGGTAAGTAATTACATATTGACAAGAAGTATCAAAGCCCTTTTCTGGGACAAATGCTAAATTTTGGGGCAAGGAATTGTTTTATATCCTAATCAATACAGTATGTCTGCCATATAAATTTAATTTTGTTTGGTGGCTTGGGTCCTTTTCTGGCATGTTTTTGGATACTTTACTCTTTTAATTGATTTTCCAGCTATGAATATGGTCATATTGTGTGATTTGGAATTGTAGCATTTTTTTATTTATTGTATTTCTTTATTACTGTTATTTATTTTTGTTTGTATGATGTTGTTCATTGAAACAAATTGTTGTTGTGTTACAGATTGTGCCAAATTTGGTGCGTATTCTAAAAAATCTAATATTAGCAGGATATTCCCCAGAACATGATGTCTCAGGTGTTAGTGACCCCTTCCTTCAAGTAAGTAAAGTTTTTGTGAAATGGTATTAATTTTTAATTAGGGGAAAATTAGTTGTTCAGCTACTCATGAATGGAGTGTAGGATCTAGGCTGCTTCTGACCTTAAAAGTACATGCTACAACTCTTAATCACAAATGATGATGTGTCATGGTGTGTGGTGTGGAGGGAATACCACAACCAAAGTCAAGTGTTAAAAGTTATAGTGTTAGAACAATAGCATCTGTTGTGAAGGAAATGCCTCTACCTGGATTCTTATCAAGGAGTCTGGTTTCATTCTGTTTCATTCAGTCCATGTGGGATATCTTGGTGACACAGTGGTACTGGAATAGGATTTTCTCCAAATACTTCAGTTTCACTCTGTCACTATTCCCAGATGCTGTGTTTTTATAATTATGTGGCATCCAGGGCTGGTACGGCCATCCCATAGTGGCTGCGATACTGGAAAGTCATTCCCATTCTATCCCAAGAATTGAAGAAAACAGATGTTTATGTACTTCACAGGGGTTTTTTTATCATAAAGCGTGAATAATCTATTCATTAACATTTACCAGAAATGATGCTTTACTTCAAGGAGTTATCATGCCCTTGTAACTTTCAGACAGTAGATTTATGCACTGAACCATCTGCAGGGAAGTGTTCAGACATAAATGAGGTACAGTGAGTGGGAAATATAGAATATTACACAACCAAGAACTGCATGACTACTATAGGTGACAAATAAATGGGTACCAAAGTCCAGTAAGGTAGTCAGGGCTGGGCATGTAGCTGCTGGCTTAGGTTAGTGACAAGTATCATGCTGTTATAAATGTAATGAAACAAACCTTTGGGCCCCATAAAGGGCAGAGTATTTTTTACTTATCTTCTGAGGGGTTTTTCATCGTGAAAGTAGTTCAGTATGAATTAATTTAATCTTTTTTTTTTATATCCAGGTTAAGATACTGCGTCTACTGAGGATACTTGGGAAGAATGATGCAGAAGCATCAGAAGCAATGAATGATATTCTTGCTCAGGTGGCAACGAACACTGAGACAAGCAAGAATGTTGGTAATACAATCCTCTATGAGACAGTTCTTTCCATTATGGATATTAAGTCTGAGAGTGGGTTGAGGGTGAGTTGCTGTACACTGTTTATCAAAGAAAGTTTTTCAGCATAGTATTGGTAACCATCACTGAATCATCATACACAATTATGCAAGTCAGAATTAATGAGCCAATAACATGTCAAATTATGGAATGGATGATTGGGGTTGGGTTGGTGGTAGCAGAATGGGTATTTTCTTTGCCATGCTGGCTTTGGGACTCACCAACTTTTATGCCTTGGGGTTCCTATGGCCCCCTTTCCTGATGGAAAAGTAATGACAGTATGAAGCTGTCCACTTGCCTCTGCCTAATGCTGAGGTTAATGGATGGAACTGTACTTAACCTGTCCCTTGCCTTTGGGGTGTGCAAGTATTTGGAGAGGGGGGGGGGGTTGGAATTTGGGAAATCCTTCGCTCAAGTCATGGCTTATTGACTGAATAGTGTGACTTAGGGTTTTTATGATTTTCTTCAGTCTATCCAGGCAGTTTTTCTTAGTTTGAATCCATCTGTTCAGGCATGACAGCTTTCTTCCACATCATTTTCAGTTTGTTAGTCAAGGATCATCCTATTATGTGACACTGTATGGTTTGAGCTACTGACAGCATTGTGAAATAAGCCATAAGTAAATATATAAAACTGACATAGTATGTGGTACAAAATTCTTTCATTCTTCTGCCTTAAAGGGACTGTTGTGTTGCAGTATCATATATCTTGATGCCATGTTTTATTTCAGGTTCTTGCGATCAACATTCTTGGAAGGTTTCTGTTAAATAATGATAAGAACATTCGTTATGTAGCTTTGAATACACTTCTGAAGACTGTGTACATTGATACTAGTGCTGTGCAGCGACACAGGAGTACCATTCTGGAGTGCCTCAAGGTACCCTCTTTGACTTCATATCATTGCCTAGTCATGGGACGTGGTTGTGAAAGATGCCTGCTGTATTACAGTAATCACTAAGTTTATATTTAAATTTTATGCAGGAACTTTCATAATTGATTTGTTGGTTTTTAAAGACACATGTAGTTTCTTAGTATTTCAGATTAAATGTGCAGTTCTAATGAAATTGTCGTAGGAAATCTTGATAGATTGGGCTGCAGAAGTTGAATGAAGTTGTCACTTTGGTTTGTGAGGGGAAAGAATGAATTTCTGCACAAAAATGAGAAATGTCATGATGAGGGAAATTATTCATAATGGGGCTGTGATCATAGAAATTGAACTCAGAACGAGGGTAAATTTTAAAAGGATAAACTTTAATGAGAATATATCTGTATATATCATGTAAGAACAGAGTTGTTGAATTGTAGCATTAATTTGTTGTATGCAGGATCCTGATGTGTCCATCAGACGCAGAGCTCTTGAGCTGAGTTTTGCGCTTGTCAACTCCAACAACATCCGCACAATGATGAAGGAATTGCTGCTGTTTCTGGAGAAAACGGATCCAGAGTTCAAAGCCCAGTGCTCATCGAACATAGTTTTATCAGCAGAGCGCTTTTCACCTAACAAGCGGTGGCATTTAGACACATTACTCAAAGTTCTCGTAGCGGTGAGTCTCATTAAATCATGGACAGCTGTTGGGACTAACTGTATTAAAAACTGTTGGAATGGTTGTTTTATCTTGCAAGCACTGAATTGAACAGTATGAGAACAGAATCTTGAGGCCATTAGCAAATTATGAAACATTTTGTGAAAACCTTGAGTAGGTTTAAATGCGCGCATTTTTAGATGTATGTAACTTTTAATATTATCAGGGTGTATCTGACACTTCTTTGTTTTTGAGCATTTTGAAATGTTTTATGTTCTTTGTCACATTAGGTCAGAAGTAAGTTCAAAGGAGAAAGTGCCAAGTAATTATTTATAAGTTTTTCTGTCTACCACACTTGACAGTGTTATATCCCAGCAGGCCATAATCTTAACATTCACCACAATAATGTCAGATTTATGTCTGTTTCACATCATTCATGGACTTGAAGTTATTTGCAAAGTGCTTAATGCTAGATGTGGCAGGATGAACTGGTATGGTAGATGAGACCAGTTTTTCAGGAATTACAACTCTTGGTATGAGTTGCATGTTTTATTTTATTTTTTTTATAACTTACATTTGAATTTTATTTGAAGTTTGTAGATTGATGAAACATGGTTTTAAAAACTGACAGTTTAATTTTTAGAAAAAGTTGGACCTTCAAAAAAATTACAGTGTTTGCTTCAGTGGTTGGTTATTATACAACAATTTTAAGGATATGTATATATTTTTAAGTATTTATTTTAAATTTATGTGTAAATTTGATTAATTCAGTTGTGGTAATGTATAAATTCATGTAGAACCAACTATACCTTTATTTGATGTTCGTAGGGCCGTACATTGTAATATTATTTCTATAGTAAAACCAACTAGATGCACCAACATATCAAATTTATTTTATTTTGGAATGACACACTACATGTTTTGGATGGTCTTTCCGTCCATCATCAGGAGTTCAAGACTGTACATACAGCAACAGGCATTTGTCAAACAGGTGCTGCTGTCTGCTTGCTAGCGGGTACCCGCTAGTTATTGTTTACATCTTCATACTCAGTGTTAAGAGCATGTGTTGAAAATTTCTGCTCTTAATCAGTTGTTAAGAAAATGCTGTTTAATTATCCGTGTCACTTGTAGGCTGGTAAATATGTACGGGACGATGTTGTGTCATGCACAATCCAGTTAGTCTCGGAGTCAACAGCGCAGCAGGGCTACATTGTAGAGCAGCTGTGGCATGCACTGGAGAGTGACACAATGGATCGGCAGCCACTCATCCAAGTTGCCACCTGGTGCATTGGGGAGTATGGGGACCTGCTTCTGTATGGACCTCCTGCCGGTGAAGACAACCACATTAGGGTGAGGGTCAGGAGTGAGAGGATATCTTGTTTTACATGGAGGCAGCAGCTGTTTAGATGTCTCACATGTGCATGGTCAATTTGGAGAATGTCCTTAGCTGTTGCTTGCATTACAGATGGCAGTGGAATCCTTCAAACTCTCTGTGTCACAATTATGTACAAAGAGTTCTAAGAGAAAGATGCCACTGAAATATACTGAAGCACAGTCACGTTACATCAGTATAATCACTAAGAACATCCCTGTAAATATAAGACTGCCCACTGTCCCAAAGTATATAAAGACACTGCATGGGCAGTAGAAATATGAGCATGTTTCTGTAAATTCTTTCTTTTGAATACAAAATATCATTTTTTTCTTTAACAGTGCAATTAAATATGAACTAGGTAAACTGATTCTATGATTGCATGTATCTTAAGTTGTGCTCTTTCATGGATGAAGGTGTGGTTAAATAAAATACTACATGCGTGGAACATTGCCATATCTTCTGTTATGTTTCATCTCGGCATAACATGAAGGGAAGGATAGACCTATTTTGGAATTGATAACTTAGAGAATGTTGTGTACAGAGTTTGTAGATATGCATGTGACTTACCTCCATATATGATTTCATATACTTAGCCCAGATATTTCCTTCAGACCAAATGAAGAACACAGATTTTGCACAGTCACCTTATTTAAGTTCAGTTCTTCTGGGATGTGACAGTGTGTTATACGGTGTGTAGCTCCAGACATTACAGATGGTGGTAGTGCCTTCATCCAAAATATCAGAAACTACATGCTTGACACAGCGTCACTTTCCAGATTAATTGAGTCCTCAGCAACACCACTGTGAGAAACTCATCACACACCGCCACCTTATGTTACACTCTGCAGCGATTTCCCACAAGTAAAGCTGAAATTATTTGGAGGATCTATTGCTGCACATAATTTCAGCATTCTTTGATAGTGTGCTAGTAGTGGTGTTCTGTCTCTTGATATTGATAGGAAATTACAAAATTCATGAGTTTGGTGGTATTTCTATCACCATGTTCATATCAAGTTTACCTTATGACTAAGTCATTGTTTCGAAAGTTGTCGTTGAAGATGGCATAAACACCCATAAGTTTGCCTTTGTTGTAATATAAAAGAGCGTAAGACATTAAAGAAGAGAACTTCACTATTGATGTTGGAGAGAGACTGTTGTGGCACTATATTGTGTTTTGTGTTCCTAGCATCTGACATAACTCTACCAGTGAATCAGTGCAGCTGTCTGTGTGGTCAGCCACGGTGAGGTGGAATAGAGCTCCAACACTCACATACACAGTCATGAATGCTGATGCTTATTTTGCTGGAATGCACATTCAGACTTAATAATTGTTGTTTAGTTTATAGTCCAGTTCGGGATATGTGAACATGATGATAAATTCTTGTCCGTAAGTGTTCCAAACCTGTTCTTTCAGCAACAGCGTAGGCCTATATTGAAGCTGTTTGAATATTTATTAAGTATGAGAAAAAAAAGGATCGATAGCACATTCACTGTTCATTTATCAGGGACACCATCCGAATTGTCAGACACCCTTTCAATTTCAATTGTGAATATACACAAGCTGATGAAGTTTGGTTTAACGTGTTTTGCTGAACTAAGTGGTGCCTGGCCATTGGATGACACCATGCTGCACACACACACCCTACCCTTACTCCCACTGGAAGACCACATCCTCTGGCTTCATTCGTCCTGAACATGGCAACAGCAGTGTATGCGAAAACGTAACACTGTCAGCATACAGCTTGGTTTAACCACAAAAGCTGTACTAACACATGGTAATCCATGTGAATATGTAAGTTTTTGACTATCTGGATACGTTTCAGTTGCTGAAGGGTACATGAACTGCTCATACTTGTAATGTCCCAGTGCTGTAGAAACCTGTTTGTTGTACTGCATTATTAGTTTGCATTGTAGTCACTGTAATCACTGTGTCACTGTTTGAACCTTGCAGGTAACAGAGGATGATGTGATCTCAGTCTACCAGCGATTATTGTGGTCAACACAGAACACAATTATTACCAAGCAATATGCATTGTTATCCCTTACAAAACTCAGCACACGGTTCCAAACTGGCAATGAGTAAGTTTACTTTATGCATTCCAGAAACTAAGTTGAGCAATGTTGACAGTAATACTGTGCGGCCATGCATGTAAGACTTTGCGATTTACATTGTGTGTGACTTTAATGGTACTGCCATTTTTTTTTCTTCCCCCATCTTCCTTCTTTCCTTCCTTTATTTCTTAGGGAGTGGATGGCTCATATGGCAGATGGAAAGTTCACACAGTTGACATTGCTGTTGCTTTAATTCTGCTGCCACACACACACACTCTCTCTCTCTTTTCCCCTGCCATACATTCAGCCAAGTTCTTATATATACAGTGCTTTTCTTGGAATAGTGAAGTGTTTTTGCCCTGTTGGTTTTTCTTTGTCCTGGAGACAAACTGTGCTGTTACTGTGCCTGGTATTAGTGTTTTTCTATATATATATATATATATATATATATATATAAGACTGTCTTACAAACATGTTTGATCATGATACAGTATGTGTGGGATACAGTTGTACTGAGCAAGTCTTGTGAGGTATATTTTTAATCAGAAAGGTGAGGAGCGTAAGTTGTCACTGACTGACCACAGTCAGTTCATATGCCACTGAAGGACACTGTCGGCTGCAGAGGTCATTTGAAGTTGAGGTTGGTTATGTAAATGAAGAGGGAAGGATTCATGAGAAAGGATCATGGTCTGTTAGAAGGTTTGTCCTCAGTGTTCACCTGGAAAGACCAAGGAAAGTGCAAAGAGCACCAGGTCAGATATTGCCTAAATTGAAGCTGAAAGCATATGTCTCTTTATTTCAAGTTACATACAGTAGTGGAGGGGAAAGTGCATGGTTGAATTCTGTCCAGGTACATTTTACTGTGTTAGAATGTGCAGATCATATTTAATTTCACATTTTAGTATGTTAAAGTGTAACATGTGGCAATGAGGCCATGGGGTATTGAGAAAAGACCAGCAGTCTGCAAGCACTACAGAAGAGAGTTCTGTTCCTTGTAGGTGTTGAAATATGTGTAGTGTGTCAGAAAAAACTCATTAGACTGTTACATATGACACTGATGGTGACCAAAAGAGCTGGATACAAAATGGTGGAGAAATGACCTACACTCAGGGAGTTTAGAAATAGGCTTTAAGCCTACTCCTGCATAGTTCATGGTAATGAAGTGATAGTATCAGAGTAATCTCACAATTGTGTAAAAAGTGTTGGTTTTATGTCTGCAAAATTCACGTGTGTGTCTGAAAACACCATTTCACTTCATATCTCTACAACTTAATACATTATTGATTTGTGACTTCTATAAAGAGTGAGAGAGAGTTTTTGTTTAGTGGCACTGTGAATTGTCATGATCATATTGTGTTAGTGATAGATGAGTGAAATACTTGTATGTGTAAGGAGTGTTGGTAGAATGATACTGACAGGGATGATCCAGCCTTAAATCTATATGAAATGTTATTTACAGATATTTCAGTTGCATATTTATGTATAAGGATAGAATGTAGACTTTGCATGGTTTAGGTGTCACACCAAAAAGAATGTTGTGCTCAGTTAAATCACTACGTACTTCATGTGATGTTTTTATGTGACATTTCAGTAAAATTCGCCAAATTATTGACACATTTGGTAGCCATTTGCATATTGAGCTTCAGCAGCGTGGTGTGGAGTTCTCTCAACTTTTCCGGAAGTATGAGCACATGCGACCAGCATTATTGGAGCGCATGCCACCTATGGAGACTGCACGACCTACTGCTGCAAATAACCCAGGTGCCATGACAAATGGCGAGACATCAGAAGATCCAGATTCAACAGGGGATGAAGGCAACTTGCATGTTGATGGCAGGAAGGGATTTGGTGAATCAGCGATACAGGACTCGGTGAGCATTTACATCAGAGGTGGTCTCCTAGATCATAATTACCAGTCATAATGTAGGACTTCACAGGCAGTATCCAGCATTTCCTCTCATAATTGGTCTTATAGGTGGTAGAGAGAATGCAGCTTTGCTTCCTTGTTTTGAAAGTTGTTTGCCTTCAGTTAATGTAGAAAAGCTATCATACTTTGCCAGTTTTGTGTATTTCCAAATTGTCAAGAGGAATGTGATCCCACTAGTGACACACTGGATCAGAATGCAAGTATTTAATAAAATTAAGCATAATGATTCAAGTTGAAAGTTTGTGTTTGGCAAAATTGTAATGCTTGGCATGTGTTATAAACAATGCACTTGTAATAACCAAAGGAGTAAAACACCTTCTGAACTTAGATGTTGTGGCATCTTTATTTATAACACAGCCACACATATTAAATAATACATTGGACACTATTAATGTGTTTTTGGTAAAAAAAATTCAGCCAGGTTATCCCATCTAGGGGCTAGATGACCAGGTAATTAAAGTGTTACATTACAGTTATTTTTGTCATAGACTTGGGATGATAAGGGTAATCATTCTTGTGTCTCATTGTTTTAGAATGCTCTTCTGGTTCTTTTGGGAGGTGCTGATGGTACTGAGAATGACGTTGCACACCGCACAGAAACTAGTAAACCTACCAACTCAGACAATCAGAATCTTCTTGTTCTGTTAGGTGAGCACAGTCAGTGCTATGAATGTGGTAATGCTAACTGGCATTTATGTTTTCCTTGCAATAGATGCCTGAACGAAAGTCCATATGTTTTAGTAACATGGGTTTTGTTTCTTTTATTTTTTTTTTTTATGTAGTTATCTTCTCTGGGTACTGCAGCAGTGACTGTAGTGTCATCCTGTATCTGAAAGTATGACCTACATGACTGAAATACAGTGGAAGATTTGTTGTAATAAGCATGCTGTACCTCCATATCTGTACTATTGAAATTTGTTTAATTTGTCAAGTTTTCCATAACCTTATTTATTTGCTGATAAAGGATGAGATTTCTAAGTGACTTCATAGAAAATCAAGTGAGGCATATTGGTACTCTTTCCCTTAATATTTATGTGGGAATAAATGGGATTTGTGTGATTTCTTAATCCAGTGAATTTACTGTAATTTTAGACAAGTCATTTTTCAGACAGTAAGTACAGTGGTTTTTGTTATATAGCAGATATGTGTGAAACAAAGTTAGGATTACAGTAAGTGTCAGGGATTTGTGCAGTTCTGTGCTTGACAAGGGAGAATTCAAGTTCTGAGAGAAAAATATGCTTTTCTTACCAGAAATCAATCATGGATTGCCATGTGATTGAACATGGGGCTGTGTGTTGAGAACTCAGTGACTAAACTGGCAGAACTGTGGTATGATTGAAAGAGTCATGCCAGTGAAATAGTATGCTTCTCTAAAGGGAAAACAAACTTCAGAGCTTTTACTTGCCAGGTTTTTCTTGTGTTATTTTGTGTACTGTTGAAATGACAAATTTGTCTTTATTCCAGTTTCTTCAGTCACTGATCATGCAGTTTGTAGGTAGTATGCTTGTGTGTGTATGGGGTTATGTGTAATGTTGCTGCACCATGAAAATAGTTTTAATGGTGTTAGTAAATGTTCCCTGAAATTTAAGGTGTTCATATTTTTTTATTTAAACATGGTAAAATGGTTGATTGTGATGTGGATAACCAGAGTAACAGCCTTTAGGGACAAGGAATCTCGTTTTGGTTTGCTTTCATGTTCAGACTGCTGACATGGCAATGTGTAACAGGCCTCAAGTTTGAATGTGACCGCCCATCTCCATCTCGATACATGAGTCGAACACATGTGGATCTTATCCATTCTTCCTTCTCTTCTCTCACATGATACTCTTGTTGAGCACAGGGACAATTTTGTCTTGGCTTACCATTAATGCATGCTTCATCAACCCACCATTAGCACAAATAATTGTCATTATTTTTTATATGTCCAGTAAAGAGTAACACATTTCATTGTTTTCATGTCACTCAAGGTAAACCTAGTGTCATACAGATCTGATCCTTTGTGTTATTTACAGGTGGTTTAGATCTGAGTAGTTCTGCCCCAGCACCGGTAGCTGCTCAGAATAACAGTTTTCTTGCAAACACAAACCAAAGCTCCAACTTTCTAGTGGACGATCTTCTAAACTGTGAACCTGTTACGAACAGTAAGTTGAAACACCCCTTCTTTAAAAAGTATATACTTCTGTTGGGGGATGAGTACCAGTGCCATTTGTTTTTTAAACAAAGAAATGCACTTCTTCACAGAAATGTGTGTTGGTACATGCTGCTTGACAGAAAAATAAAATGTGTCAGTACACTTTCCTTGACAGTGGGTAGAATTGAAAGTGCACCTTCATGTTAGAAAATAATATTGAAGAAGATTTGTTGGTACTTTTTTTCCATATTGTGATAATGTTGTTTGAATAAAAACAACAGATGAGATCTTGGAATAAAAATAACGGATGAGATCGTGTTTTCCTGAGTTCTAAATTTATAATAGTTAGTGAACACGTCACATTAGAAGAATTTCATATAGTGAATTTAATGATGGATGAGACATTGTTGTATTATATAAGAACATAAACAGGCAAAATAGTTTGTATTCATATTCTGAAAATCGTGATGCCGTTCATGAACTTTGCTAGTATAATGTTAAAAGTCAGGAGTCCATTGTGTAGTGATTGCACACAATACCATTGGGCCTGTGTTTTTAAAATAAAGAGCTGTGTTCTGTTTTGTTGATTACACAATTCTTCGGGGTATTTACAGAAGAAGAGAAAATATATGGTTACTAATGCAAAACAGTGCGAAGACCCACACAGCAAACTTTTCAATAATTGCACCAGAAGGCATACTCACTAAAGAGAAGACAGGAGCTTTGTCTTCTGCCATGAGTTACTTTCAGTAGTTGAAAGGCCTACTTTGAAGCTAGAGGTCAGCACTTTGAAGCCCTGGTATGAAATACAGTAAGTTAAATTGCAAGAAGAAAACAAACTCAAAATTCTTTGCAGGCAGAGGCTTCCTGCACAACGTTGCATCCATGGTAGCTTTCATGCTCAGGGTCATGATAAAAGTACTCCATATAGTTAATTAAATTCACACATGTCTTTTGTATTTTCTGTTTTTTTAAAACTTGTGGGTTTGTACCTTATTGAAGGGTGCAGGCTATTCAAGAGAGTACTTGGGTTTTGAAGGTCACCTGTACTTATATTCAAAGGTTTTAGCGTAGTTCTAATATTGTTCAACTTTTGTTAAGTAGAATGTAAAACATCAATGTGGCAGCATGTGGAATCTGTTTCCTTGATATCATAGTGACAAAGAACTCTTCTAGCCTTGCAGATGAAATCTTTCTGCTGTTGTAGGTAATTCCTTATCCTGACAGGGGATGTAAAATGCACTCTGAAGTTGTTCTTTCCTGAGTATTACGTTCTACCATTTTCAAGGTTGTCTGTAGCATTCTGTATAACTGGTAGCTGTCTTGCCACTGGTGCCTTCAGCATCAGCCATCTGAAGTGTTTGTACATGCAACTGTGAGAACATCCATTTTCCTTGCCGCAGAATAATCTTTGTAATTATGCAGTGAAGTTCTCAACACAACCGTCCTACCCCTAGTATCAAGTTGAATTCCTTCCTACTCACTGCTGCCGATATGAGCTGAACATACAGTATTTTGGCCTGTGGGTTTCAGCATTCATCACTTTCTCTAATGTCTGGACATACGCTTGCTACATATTATTGCCTATAAGCACTTTGACTCATCATACTTCCAACATGTGACTTTTGATTAGTCCCCTATGTGGGAGGTAGAACATCTGCACTTACCAGTCTACATGGCGTCTTATCCCAGAACACTTCTGACTCATCAGAACTGTTCTCAGACTCGCATATTTTGCACGACATTCTTACTGTTATCAAAATTTAGAATTAATGATTCTGCCTCACATCTGCTTAACAAAATTAGTGCTTGCAGCATGCAGGAGGAGCAACCTGAAATGATAAGTGGTCCTGCATATTTACCCAGCATACTAAATATGGTGTTTTTACAGCACATTGTTTCATAATGTGAACTTAGTGTTCAAAATCAATGGTTTCATAAAGTGTAGTGGTTGTTAGCAGTACTGTCATTGTATCTGAATCATTGTCTTGTGTTTTTAAGATCTACCAAGCATCACGGCTTATGAGAAGAATGGTCTAAGGATAGTATTCTCATTGGAACGACTGCCAGAAAACCCTAACACAACCGTGATCACAGTGTCTGCCATGAATGAAACCCTTAACCCAATTAGTGAGTTCCTGTTTCAAGCTGCTGTGCCTAAGGTAAGTTGATGGTATTAAACATGTTTTACTGGGAAGTTTGAGGTAGCAATGGAAGAAGGTAGAGCAGTTACCATATTTACTTGGAACATGTGGTAGGATTACTTTTGTAGTTTCTCTAAAATTAGGATTTGTTTTAAAGTGCAAACAGCATAGGCGTTGATTGGAATTATTGTTCAGATCACTTAAAACTTAAGGCAGTGTCACAGCTCAGGCAGTCTGTGACTTTTTCTTATTGTTCATTCCATGCATAGTAAATGATTTACAAGTCCTTACAGTACCAACAAATGCATAGTTCCACAACAACAAGAAAATAATGATAACCCCAAAATGAAACCGGAAGTAAGAGTAACATTTACATACCACAATCCTTATAATGGAATAAAACCAACTTGTTTAAACATGCACCAATACATATTACATTTAAAACAACCAACACACTGTTCAGTAAATTAAACACATACACAGGGTGTTTCACGACTTTAGGACATAACTGCAGGAGGTGATTTCCTAGGTCTTTGTGATCAAAAAAGTTCATAAAGACATGTGTCCGATTTTGGACGGTTACGGAGTTATAACAGTTTTTTAATTCCCGTACACGCCCTCGTGTGAACCGCGTCTATCAGCTGGCGGGTCGCTATTTTTAGCCAGCTATCACGACACTT
>Ga0131853_10007471_pt1 | contig 19804 bp, 12 predicted proteins | sample TergutLab28metaG_FD_92764 | JGI IMG/M metagenome (GOLD analysis project Ga0131853, IMG submission 92764) | Labiotermes labralis P1 segment gut microbial communities from Petit-Saut dam, French Guiana - Lab288 P1 (version 2) (version 2) | ecosystem: Host-associated > Arthropoda: Insects >... | reverse complement strand
TTCGCAACATAACATTACACAACACGGCATGCTGCCACAACACCCAACTTGTACAACGAAATTAATCTGTGACTATTTCTAGTGTGACTTTAGCAAGGAATATATAGCTCCCTGATGATGGTCATAGGACCGAAACATGTCGGAGCGTTTCTAATGTTTTAATGCGTAAATTTTATAAATTTTATATATGTGCAGTAGTTGGTGTAATAATTGAGGAAGTTAACGAATTCAAACCAACCGTACAGTATCTGGCAACATTAACGCAAATTATGCATCTGACCGCCACGATAGAGAAGTTTTAGCGCACCCCTTATACATTATCTTCTGAAGTGCCACTACCCCCCTGCACGATATCTATTACAGTTCATACATTCAAGCGACTATAAAAACGCTAGGACTTACAGCATTCGAATGAGTCTGGTCTGTCTTCAGTTCCTTGTGGTTGGAGAACTGGACATAGACGGCTCTTCCTCTCAGCTGAGCCATACAGCTGGTGAAGTACGTGACCATAGTGGAAGCGGCCACTTCATCAGCCATCTCCAGGAACGCCTAACACATGCAACACACAACAACAAACATTTAATAAGGTGTTAAGTATCCCACCAAACACAACATATAGATAGATTACAACAGTCTTCCATTATACACTACATGTTTCGGCCGTCCAGATCGGCCGATCATCAGGTATATGTTGGATACATAGAAAGAAATATAAAGTAAACAGGCCTCTGCACACTGTTATGAAGTATAACAATATTATTCCAAAAACGGAATAATAATGTTAAAAATAAAATACATAACCATGTTACAGAATTCCTTGGGTTTAATCTATACGGCAACGTAAAATAAAATGCGATAAAAAACAAGGCAAAATGATAAAAGATAAAAATATGAGTAATGGAAAAGCCTTCGCAATTTATGTTAGCCACAGCAATGCTTAGCGCAGTACTATGTGACGTAAATCCTCACGACTTGGTTTATGATAGCCTTAAAACGTAACAATCGAGTTATATCGCTTTTGTTATACCCCTTGAGTTTCCACGTGAAGAGCAGTGCGCCGGACACGTTCCGGTGTATCGAAAACAGTTGGTGCAGTCCTGTCCGGGACGGACCGGTGCGCAGCTGGCGTGTGCAAGACGAGTGCCAAATTTTAATGTGAATGCAGGCAACGTAATAGAATGCGAACAGCGTAACGTACTTCTTGTTTTGTCGGCTGATCCAGTGCAACTAGTGTATTAGCAACTTGCTGAGCAATACACACAACGGCGCGATGTCGACCAACAAGAAGAAGAGCTAAAAGTGTCTAAAACAATAAAATCACACGACAGTGATAGAAAGTCCGCAAAAATGTAAATTTTTTCCTGCCCGTGTCTATAAAGCAAGCATTGGGGGTACAGGTACACTTCCACTTATTCCTAACCTCGGCATTAGGTGGTAGCGGGTGGTTATCTTCACGCTTCCGGCGGCTTTGCACCAGTACCCCTTGAATAGAAGGCTCGATGGGCAGGAGAGCCGGTATGGTCGGTTCTGGAGACCGTAAGATCTCTCATTCCCGCCAGGATTCGAACCCCCGATAGTCCAGGCTGTAGCCAGTTGCTGTACCGACTAAACTACCTCGGCTCCAGGAAGAACTTGTATATCGTTAGGAAACCAAATATGATGAATGAAGACGTTGCAGAAATATTAAAGGAAAAAAACTACCACACTGATAAAAGTAAATAATTACATCCGCCCAGCTTCAATTTTCCGGACCACCTGCATGATCCAAGCGCAACTACGCACCGAGTTATGTCAAAGGCACGACTGTCCGCTTGCTAGATTATAAGCGTCAACCAGTTTCAATACCACAACTAATTTTAGTAGTAGTGACAAAAAAAAATAAATTTATTCGCTGAGTCACTTTACATGGCATGCACGGCGCATGCCTTACATTTATATTAAGTTTTACAATGTTATTAAAATGTTAATATTAGAATGGACAGACTAACGAAATAATAAAACACAGCTTATACCTTGAAAGCAAAACCCACAGCGAGCTGAAAACTAAAACAAATGTGTGGAAAACAAACTGGTTGCATAAACTGACAGTTACACCAGTTTACCTACCCCTTAACCTCCTTCACCGCGCATATGCAGAGTATGTATGTTTTGGGGGGGGGGGGGGGGGTTTAATCACCATGCATTTTATTGGACCGGGTAATTGTGAAGAAAACTGAACCATGGACAGAGAAACGCAAGGATATGTCTCACTTAACCCTACGCTGTAAATGTCAAATCACGTATCATAATTAATTTATAGTGACGACTTTCTGATCAAGGTGTTAACGTACATCCATACGTCGCAAAAAAAAACAGTTTATCGTTTCTCCAAAGGTGGTGCGCCTGGTGGTCACAAACACAAACCGAACACGCAGTTGCCACATGCATACAGCACAGCGGTATTAGCGAAAAAGATTCCGTAATGCGACTTTCATCTCTGTCAATCGACTAATGGCGAACAGGAAGCCAAAATTCACTATCATTATAACACTCCACCTGCTAAATGTAACACACCACGGACGCGCCTGGATAATAAATCTAACCCCTATACAAATTCAGGGCACTACGTCAACAAAACAGCTCCCGGTCTTTGGACATTAGTAACCCAGGTACAGCCGCCACATTAGTATTCAATCCTAGATCGGGTGGACAAAGTCCACTCCTTAATATCAAATGGGGCGGTATGACACAAATGTGCCTGCCAAACCGAAAACATTAGTCAGGAAGCTACCAAACGGCAGCACAATCCACCTTATTACTTTCCCACGCCTTCACCGCCGGATCTCATCGCAAGAAGTACAACGCCCCTCTTAACTCTCTTCACAATCCTTTGTACTTGTCACGCAAGACAACCAGCGCATGCACAGACATTTCTCTCTCTCTCTCTCTCACACACAACCCCCCACCCCCACCCGCGTAGTACAGCCTTGTTTCAATGTCTACTAATGATGAAAGATGCCTCCAAGCAACATATTCTGCACAGTGTACAGTAAGTCTCAAATCACTTCCATGTCATCAAAATCTGCATAAACACAAGACATCTATACAATTACGGTAACAGAAACTACCTAAATTAATTTGAAATAATAACTGCCTTCTATAACATGTTACTAAAGGAAAGACAGAACTGACGGGAAGAAGGGGAAGAAGACGTAAGCAGCTACTGAATGATCTTAAGGAAGCGAAAGGATACTGGAAATTGAAAGAGGAAGCACTAGATCGCACTCAGTGGAGAACTCGCTGTGGAAGAGACTGTGGACCCATCGTAAGACCCACTACGTAATTAATGAACGCACAGTCAAAATCTGTAGGCAGACGTCAGAAATACGTCGCCGTCTTGAAGACGATTTTTCACAAATAAATAAGGTAGCAAAACGTCAATCACGGATATTTACTGTAGACAACGTTTGTGTGTAAAACGGTTTACACTATAAACGTACCGTCTACAAATAGTTGTCGGTCTAACTACTTCATTTCTGTACGTGTTTTTCTCAAAAGCAATGGCCCGTATCATCGTACATGTGTGACCACTTCCCATACATACGTTTACAAAAACTGAGCGAACTAAGTACCAGAACTGGACGGAACAGGATGTGTTATCGTGTGAGACTTTGAAGTCCTACACGTGAATAGAAGTTAATTCTGATTTAAACAATATTTCAAATTGCGTCATGACTGGTTTGCGTGTGTATGCCTTGCACATAAATTAATACGGAGGATAACGAAAGGAAACTTTCGTGTTCCAACTTCGTCTTGTGATCAGACTTTTCGTTAAACCAGTTTGTTTCTTACATGCTATCGACTAAATGTGAAAATGCACTGTGCTGTGTACTGCTTCGGCACCTCACTAATTCCACACGCAAACCAACACACTCCCAGACACTGAGAAGTCTTCAGTCTCCGTGCGCCAATTTAAGACGCAAAAAAACCTGCCCATGACACCAAAAAAAAATCGACCCCCCCCCCCCCCAAAAAAAACTTCTACAATGTGTCTACGAATATGGCTGCTTAGACTCTGAATATGTAGACAGCTCCGAAACGTCGAAAACCTATCAAATGACACTGCGTCACATCCCAGGAAAACTGAATCTTCAGAGCACGTACCACTCTCCTTCAATCTACACCAGTTACCAAGTCCGGCTTATTCCGCTTTCCAATTCTGAAACCACGAATCCGTTAGCTACGGTAGGACTCGCCGGACACCACAGAGACCCTACGCAGCAAAATTCCCCCGGATTCTATATGCAAAATGCAATAAAAGGAACCAGAAAAAAGTGGGTCTGGAAGGGGAACGTATCGCTATGAAACTGCCGTGCGGCCAATCGCAATCGGCTTAAAATTTTCATCTAAAACGATATTCCAGAAAAACAAATATTAGCAGAAGGCAAGAGCCGCAATGTAATAAAAATTTACCCCCTCCCCCGATGGTATGTAGCTGATTACAGGGGCATTAGTTCATCATAAAATGGCCAGGTCATTGAAAGGATGCACATGAGAGATCAGAAATGAAAAAAAATTTGTCGGAAAACCAGAAAGGAGGAGACTACTCGGAAGATCAAGACGAAGATGGGATCCTAAGGACGCAGAACGTTGGAAGTGTTGAATGTAATCACCAGGACGAGGGGCGGGTTGCAGTAAACGAAGTATTTAGCATAAGGATTTCATAAAAATATAAAATTCCGGGAATTTATGGTAGCAGAGTGGATATTATCAGTTTTATGGTATTAGTATCACCTGCAGCCACACAGCAAAAGAGAATGTTGTCTCTATACTTAGGCACTAAACCAAGAAGACGTGTGGGGGAAAGGAGGTAAACGCGAACAGCAACGCACTAACTCAACAACACATACAGGCGACCGATACACTGGTATTGACGTAGTAACGCAAAACAAGTAGAAAAGGCATACTACTAAACGAGAAAACAAAACAACTGGGCTACATACAGTAACCTCGAGCCGCTAAGAACACTTCTGCGTCATTTCATAGAATTCTCGAATCCAAGACCCATAGTTTCATTAATCATAGGCAAAATCCCTAATAATAGGATTATGGCGCATCACTAAGTTGAGGTGTACAGGTCTGTATGCCAAAGTTTTGATAGACGTTTATATACCTCATGGAAGTATGAGAAAAGAAGCTATACAGGTCACGTAGCGCCACCGGATCAACCACCCTCGTAGGCGGTGTGAAAGTTACCAATAAATTATTTCAGTATGGTGAACCTTCGTAGGGCATCAACGTTCCAAAATGCATGCCAAAAATGCCCACACGTCCAGTGGTGTATCTAGACTTCCGGGAGACTGGAGCCAGTACTCACAATGGCCCAGCAAGTAACAGAAACTTAAAATATCGTATTTATTTAAGTTACATTCATTTGACTCAATAGCTTAAAGTCGCTTCAGCACAAAAAACATTCCCCATTTAACATAATCACTTTGCCACCCCTTGGGATTTTGCTGCAGCACCACTCGCCACCCCCCACCCCACCCCCGCTTCGTAACATGAATGACTTTAGACATTACACGGAATGCCCCAAAAAAATCGCACTGACGAACTAAAGCCGTGGCAACAATTAGTGATTCTATCGGTTTATGTAGGTAAAGGGACGACAGCCGTTACGATCTAAGTTTCATTTACAACGACGCTGTCCCCGGGCACTGAGCTTTTATTACAGACTATCCGTTAATGTGGGTCACACAGCACAGCTCCTTGCCAGTGTTTACAGCCACTTTACGACAAACCAGTTATGCCCTAAACAGACTTCAACTTCACTCAAGCAGAATGCTGGCCATTTTTCTTTCTGTGCCAACTACATAACCACCACAAAGTTCTCGCCATTAATGGCACCATTATTTCAAACGAAATTAAAAATGAGAAGAGAGTTTCAAAATCCAAGAGTACACACGTGACAACAGTACACGGCAACCAACGTCCTGCGTTCGGCCGTATATTCACTATATCGACCGGCAATATTTCAGTTAATATCTGATGCTGTCGGGTTCAAACATTTCGTATATAATGAGGTGTAAGAATGATAAAAAAAAATACACTTGGCTTATATGAGCATTTTGACTATAGCGGACGGGTATTAACCACAATAAATTCAAGACTTCGTACAGTACAGGGGTCCTTAACCTATTCTGTGCCATGTACCGCTCTGACCGAGTCTGGTGAAACCTGCGCGCCACTTCTCAGAATAACGCAATTAAACGCAAGAAATAGCATACACAGAAGTAGAATCTATATGTGTGTGGAAAACAATTTATATTACAGATTGTATTAGGAAGAAAATCAATTTTACACAAACACAGTTTTCAAAACATTAAAACTAACAAATATGTAATGTGGTAAAGTATGTGCTTCTTTATTAATCCACTAAATCAATAATAAGACAATAATTAATTTTAAAAGATGGTCAAGTTAAAATTAAATTCCGATTTTAAATGATATTTCAATGCAAAGGCAAATGTATTCTTGTGTCCCTTTCTTAAGCTACAATATTTGTAGACAGTGAGATTAACGGGAATTAACAAAAATTTTTGGAGTCTATAGGCCATAGATTATTTTGTTTCCTACACTCACTAGAGCTGAACTACAGTTACAGGTTAGTGAAAATAAAGTTGTAATTTTATTCCCCGCTAAGCTCGCGGGCCCCCAGACATTTATTCACGCAATCCCAAGAGGTCCTTGGACCACAAGTGATGAACGGTTGGTGTAGGTCATCCCATACCAAATTTGAGCGAAATATCTCCAATGACTAGGATGAAACATGTGGAGTCTACATACCGTTATGCGTTGATTTTGTTCATAAGACGCCATTCGTAAGCCGCGTCCATAAACACGGAGACGCTAACGCGAACGGTTGAGGAACTATCTGTGATAACACTATGTATCGATTTGGTGCGCTGCACAAACATTCGTCCAGGTTACGCCTGGACATGTAATTTTCTATGCCGTTACCGAAACTCACAAACGTCTGTTTGTACATGAAACATTTCTTTCACAAAATCGATTCATTTCCATGCGAAAGCCTCCAAATTTAGGGTTCACCATTTAAAGTTCCAAACAAAAGACGAAGAAAGTACAGTAAACAAACAGAACATATGTACTAACTCGCCCTTGGGCTGAATAATTCCTCGAATTTTGTGCAACCCGAAAGTGCATTCTCATATTCAAAACAGACGGTAAATGCTCCCTATCCTGAAGTGCATGAAACAAACAAACCATTCTGTTTAATATCCATTTCAATATTAACATACCATTTATGCACAGGTCTTCCAAGTAGACACTTTCTTTCACGTACACAAACCACAACTTTCCATGCAGTACTACTCTCTCCCATTCGTGCCCGATGCCCAGCCCGTCATCCCTCTTTCATCATTCTAACCCCTGACGATGTGCACTAATACATACGCCTACTATCATTAATTCATTCATTACATTGACTTACGATAGGTCCGTAGCCTCTTCAACACTTAGTGCTATTTAGTGCTGCCTCTATCAAGTTCCAGTACCCTATCGTTCCTTAAGGTCATCCAGTGTACCTGCTTACGTCTTCTTCCTTGTCTTTCCGTTTTTTCTATCCTCCACTCTATCTTGCCCCAGCAAGATGTGACGAATCCTGTTAGCTTTCCTTCTTCATACTCTTTGTAGGATATTCTGCCCCTTGACGTTATGTAACACGTCTTCATTTCTCCCACGATAGGTCAAAAATGATCTTCATCCTTCTCCAGCACATTTCAAAGTTTTCCAGGCATTTACGATCTATTTTCCGGAGTTCCGTTGCTTCCGTAATTGTAGTCCGAAATGGGAATGTGTGAAATATGTAAGAGTACCAACGCGGGCTCTTTCCTTTAAATGTCACTGCTTTACATTCATTACAAGATTAATTCCATTTATTTTATGCCTATACATTAGCGTTATTTGCACAATACCGTGTTACCATTCTAGAGACTTCTAGCATATGCATATACACAAAATTCGTAAATACCGGACAATCGTCATTATCGGACCACGCATTCCTCCTCCTAGACCTATCGTAAGATGATCTCCAGCACAGGTATTATCCAATCCCGCGCCCTCTACTAATGCCGTACGCGGCAACAAATGTTACACTACGCACACACTACAAAAGTCAGATATACCAATTATTCTTACTTGTCCACCCGAAGCCCGCGAACCAGCCCTCAATGACTGGCGTGGTTCTTTGACATAAAAAGGGCGGAGCCCTGTGGTGTAGAACACAAGTTACCCTCGGCCAACCGCTGTTACCTAGTAGCCTACCGCAGTAATTTTATACGCTCGCAGCTGGTGCGTGCGTGCGTGTGTGTGTGTGTGATGGCAACCGAATTCACTTTCTAGTTTGCAGACTACAAATGAAATGTGTACTTTCTTCCCCCTTCACACTAAGTTACTATGGGTCCCGTTAAGAAAAATGCGCCCTCCAAATCTCAGGAATAACTGAGATTCCCTACGATCTCTGTTCGAGCGCTATAACCGTGACAGAGGGTGACGCACGGATACGTACTTATTCGCCTCATTCGTCATACAAATACAGTTCTCTTGTAAACAGACAGCTCAGGCTTGAAGAACGTTAACAGGAACGACGGTCTCCCAAAAGCTAACTTCCCAAAAGGCCAAAGTCTGGCACACCGCGGTTTTTGTAAGAACATAACGCTCGCGGTGACGACTGACCGTCCCACTTAAAATTCAACAGTATCGTCGCCAGACGTTACTGACAAGTCCTTCTGAATATAACATAAATATGTCTGCGTTGTCTTCTAGGCCTGATTCAAGAGACAACGGATTTTATCACATAAACGGCGAATATGAATAGAAAACGCCACGACGCCCAAGACGCACGTCACTCAAGCAGGTGGCGGTAAATCTCTCGGCATAAACCTTAGCAAAGAGTGGAGAAGAATCATCTGCTTCAGGCTGTGAATACTGCATTCACGGATAGACGAACTAATATGCTTCAACAGGAGACCGTGTGATCGCCGCGGGCGCTCTGGACATGGCGGCAAAGATAAAAGAACCGTCGCTGCGGGGATCTGACCCAGGTCAGTCTGCTGTAAAACAATCAGCTCAAAGGCACTGATTGCCATGGGTTCACATGCAGAATGCTGCGGCACAAAAACCACTTACGAGACACATGGCCCCGATGGCAGGAATGCTAAGATTAATATTCGATAAAATGGGCATAAAGGAGAGGAATGCAGTCGTCCGGCTCCATTACACGGTACCGTGAGAGAATCTTGGCAAGACGGCAATGAACCTTCCTTGTCCACAAAAGGCGTGACAGTTCCTAATTAGCTGATTGACTTAACAGCTTCTTCGTGGGGTCGGTGGGTTTTTGGAAGGAATATTTCGGAAAGTACATTAAATGTAGTATCACTGCCATGCAAATTTTGTAGTTAGTTACCTTGCGTCTTTTACTGCTGCATGCTGTAGAAGACATTACTACCTTGACCGTTTTCCTTAACAGTAACAGAATGGTCAGCGCGCTGTGTATACCGCCTTATGTTCAACAATACAGACCATGCACTACGACGTTATACTACGCAGCATTCGCGTAACTACTCTTGCCATGCAAACGTCATAATAGTCCCCTTCTGTTGTCGCAGTCAACAATATAAAGTGGCCTGTTTTGTTATGGCAATGCAACAAAGGGTTTCCTTTCGCACTGTTCTCGAAGTACAAAATACTTCGTACTGGTGTTAGCACTAAGTATTAAATATTACGGGTGCGTGTCTGCATTCTTGTCTTGGGTATCCGGCATTAAAGCGGCACCTTGCCATACTGTATTATCACCGGTGGCCTATCTCTACAAATTCTTCCTCCCACATTCTCGTATACGGCGCGATTTTCCGGGGGGGAAAAATACTTAACATAATATGTGTGTTCTGATTTTCTCTGCCAATTTTCTCCGAAACATTCCCACTCTAAGAAGAATCCAGCGAAAGATTATAATAAATTTACATAAGTATTCATGTAAAGTGCCCGTTATTCTTTTCAGATTTTAATCAAACTTGCATGTTCTTGGCAGATTTTCGAAAAAAAAACGCGTAAAAAATTTTCAAGGAAATCCGTCCATTGTGAGCGCAGTTGTTCCTTGCGGGCGGACGAACAGACGGACAACATGACGAAGCTAACTAGCAGCTTTCGCAAATTCGCAACCGCGCCTAAAACTGGGTCATTCATACGCGAGATTTTCAGGATTCTCGTATTACAAGTAAACTTTAATAATTTCTTCGAAAGCACGAGCCTAGGGTCTTGCAGTTCATTCAGCGCACGCAGAACAAAGATTGGTGAACAACATGGTTCCTTCTTAACTCATGTTTTTGAGTTCCCCTTGTAATAAAACACGGCATTTATTAAAGCCAAAAACAATTTTTGGGCCGGGATAGGTAGCGCAGTCGGTATACATGCTTGCTGCGGGTTGGACGGTCCGGAGATCGAATGTCGGTGGTGGCGAGATTTTCTGCAACCGTCCAGACCGGCCCAGTTGCCCAATCAGCCTTGTGTACAATTGGCACCAGGTCTCTTACCGGGAGTAAAGCGGCCGCGGGGTGGCCTTCACCGCCCACCTTCTATAGCGCCGACGTTGAAGAAAGAGTACAGCTGTACCTCCAGTCCCAATTTAAGGCCTCAGAGCAGATTATAGGATAAACTTTACCTCTCCTTTACCTTCCATGCAAAAAAAAATCCGAATGTGGTTAAAATGCTCTCACCGATATTTTCCGAAGTATACTCGTTTTTTCCCAGATCTGCGTTTGCCACATCAGTGCAATTCGACACTCAAATCCTCTGGGACGTCACATTGCTTCGGTTAGTAAATATACCGACGCGGCGTAACATCCCCGAAGACTTAAAACATTCAATTAGTTTTATTCATTTACGTTCGTTTAAACAGCCATCAATAGCCGTAACCACGCAACGCCGAATCACAACATTGCGAGTACTTACCAGAAAGTAGCACTATTACACATTAAGTACAGGCCACACACCATGGCACACCATTAAGCATATAGCAGATTTAGTGCATAAATAAACACTTCCTCTCTCATCTTTTCTGTCTAAACGTCGCAACGATGTCGAACCCGGCAGCCGCGCGGTCCAAGGCGTGGGTTTGTAGCTCCTCTCTTGCAGGGAAAGGGGGTTCGAATCCCGGCACGGACATGGATGTCTCTGTTGTGACTGATGTGTATGTTTGTCAGGTAGAGGTCGGGCTGATCACTCGTCCAGATGAGTCCGGCCGTGTGCGGTGTGTCCGAAAATGATATCCCTTGCTGAAAATCTTGCTTTTGTAAAGTATTTCATTTTTTAGATATTCAGTGCAATCGTGAAGCATCGGTAACGAGGAGAACCTGGCCCACTAGGGGCTGTTGCGCAAGGGGAAAAAATTCCACTGACTCTACAAGAGAAAGACGCCTGGACCGCTTCTCATGTTTTCTGGGTGCTTACAGAAATCTGTTAGGTCTCCTTACGTATGGCATCGGTCTGCACTGAAACCTCAACAAATCACAAAATAAACAAAAGTAGGCCGGCATCAACTCCCTGGTGAGATTCAAACACACGATCTTGTGTTCCAGCGTAAAAAAAAAAAAAGGAAGCTTGTAAGCCAGAACACGCAGTCATGGTGATCGGGTGTTGAAAAGTACTAAGGAACGGTATTCGAAATTCCGCAGTCACGATCTGTTTTGTAAAACGAAAAGTTTAAAAAGTAGCATTCGCCATTATTTATGGGCCAGGTTTCTGTTCCATGTGCAGGCGGTGCATATTCAGTTGGCGCGGCTCATCTGCTGTCAAAGGTCGAGTGTCAAGCGAAATCTGCGCTATCCTGTATACAGTGAGGTCACCAAATTCACAGAAGAAGAAGAAATTAAGCCGTCATTTAAGGCTCAGAAACCTGCAAACGGGGGTTCGAACAGACCCTATCGGTTCCAGTGCCATTTAGTTCAGTACAGACACAATAAAAATAAAGTGGACTGGCAGAGCAGGTATGTTACTTTCCAACTGAGGACGGAAATCAATCCGCACCGCTGTAGGCACTGCGCGACCATGTCTCATGAAATATTTCTTTGCAGTTATTATTTCAGTACACTAGAAGCTGGCTTAATGGAGAAATGTCATGTTTGTCCTAGCCGGCATAAAACGGTCGTTAAAATACGAGTACAGGCGTGCAAAACAACACTAGCTACGTCGCGGATCCTCAGTAAGGCACAAAACTTTTCAGAATTACACAGCTTATAAATTAAATCCAGTAAGCATACACAATGTTAACACTTTTAATAAAATTCAGCATAAGATCAGATGGAATAATTACCAGACACGTTCGGAAAATGTTAAGCTGTAAGTAACAACTTTGTAATCCAAGTTCTAACAGGAAAACCGAACAAACGGGCGGTAGTGGGCCTAAGTTCGTTTTAAAAAAAACTCCCTGTTTTATAGAATCCGAAAAACCATTATGTTTTAGTGCTTCAGTTTATGTACTGTGCCACTTTCACATCAAAAAACTCCAGTTGAAAAAAAAAATTCCCTATCACCTCCCTCTGTACGATTAGGTCCAACTCCCCATATCTCCCTTTGCACTTAGCAAACAAAATTTCGTGCGGATTTCTAATTCTTACCGCGTGGACCACATTCCCAGACAAACGTGATATTGCAAACACAATCGCGCGCTGTGATATACCACCCCACTCCCACACCGTTTCCCCAAACGTTTAGGCATCTGTAAGAGAATTCACTTCCAGACACACACAAGACAGGCAGTTCCACATTATTGGTATTAACGTCTACCGACATTCGCTGAACGCACGAGCCTGTGATTCTGCAACAAACAGGACGGCCCAACCACCAAACTGTAGCACATTTCTCTTACAAATCCTAACGATGTGCGTCCCGGGAAAAATAATTCAGCGCGGAATCCCTACATCCGGGACTATTATCATTTCAGTCCCGCAAAACCACATATGTAACATGTTCTTTCTCGAAGGCAGTACCGTGACGAAGACAACAAAAACCGCCAACACCACCGCCGCCGCCGCCGCCGCCGCCACCTCCGCTGCCGCCACCACCACCACCACCTACGCCGCCGCCACCGCCACCGCCACCACCACTTTGCTCGCCACATGTTGCAGCCAAAGCTCCGATCATATCCAGAAAAAAATTCCAATATAATTACCACTAACGAAATTGCCAGCAAACCGGCTACATGTAAGATATTTCTGCCTACACTATACATATCAAACACACGTCGATGGGGATCAAAAACCGACTGATGTGGCAGAGGAATGGCATTTATTGTAATTACAAAACTGTTACTTCTGTTAATATTGCTACACGCAAATCGCTAAACCTGGATCACAATGGTTGTAACAATACTAATCAAAGACTGATCACGGTTTGCTCACAATCACTAAACATTTCAGGAAGGATCACAGACACAAGAGTTTTATATATTTAACGTTCCAGTTGTCAGTTCTTCCTCCAAGACCGCTTGGCGCCGTACGTGAACTATTCCCTGCTTCGAACTCTTGTAATCCTGTGTTCAAATTCAAAAACCTCATTCATTTCAGGCAAATGCCAAGACATTATCCGAAATTAAGCCACAGCAGCAGCCCTTCACATCCCAAAGCTCAACAATGCCTAACGACCCTACCATTCGACAATACTGTTCAAAGACCTCACTCGGAACAAAAACGTAGCTACACCGTTACACGCCTAGACAGAAACTTAGGACTCCAGGGGGGCTGAGACTCCAAGAAATTCTAGACAGTCGGCGCACGAATGTGGCAAGGTTATCAGCCCTACGTACCGGCCGTCTTTACCCCACAGGAGATACTACAGGTAGTCACTTAAGTTAAAGCCGGAGTTGCACGCAGGGCCAGAGTCCGACTGGGAGGAATAAGTTAATGAAAAACCTGAATGAACCCACCAGAAATGGATCCCGCAAACTTCGACTTTAGCGAAGTGTGTCAACCAAATGCGCCACCGCGTAACGCACCAGAAATAAACACAATAAACAATTTTCACACACACACACACACACACACACACACAAGGAGGAAATATCCTACACACACCGAACAGGAAGAAGGCTAACTGGTCACATCTTCTAAGACACATTATTGAAGAAAAGATAGAGGGAAGGATAGAAGTGACAGGAAAATGAGGAAGATGTAAGCAGCTACTGGATGATCTTCATGAAACAAGAGGATACTGGAAATTAAAAGAGGAAGAACTAGACCGCACTCTGTGATGGAGAGGCTATGGACCCGTCGTAAGACAGGCTACAGAATAAACTATTTCCATACGCCACGTACCGTACAAATGTCACATTACCCTTTGGTACTTACTTTACCTCGTCGATGCAAGATGATGCACGCAGCATAAACTTCAGAAGTATATCAAGTTAGCAAAAATTCCGCGCGTTTAAGAGCAGAAATAACGTATATTAACGAGCGACAGCAGGTTACAAGACAAAACTGCCGTTTCTGCAAAGAGGCGACAGTGTGAATCCAGCGTCAGCGTACGAAACATTGGCTACTCTTCTGTTAAGGTCTGTGCTGAATAAGCCTAGACATGCGTTTCCTAGCCCCCATCCAAATCTTTCAATCTCTGCTTCACTGCTGTTCCTAAGTTGTAATTTCAGTTTAAATCCCCGGCCCTCCCAGATGTTGCGTCATTCCCTCAAATCGTGTAAAGAGGAAGCCCGACAATGATAACGTGTAGACAGCAGTGAAGTGACAGAGGAACTGGGCTCTAACTTCTATGGGCTGGCAATGGGACGTAATCATGACCTGGTGCCACTTTTATTTTCTTTTTGGACCACGAAGATTAAAAACAAAATGGGTTTTCGAGTTGCATACAAAGACGTTCTACTGTCCATACTGAGAGTTCAGGGAATAGCCTCAACGTAAGCGTCTTATAAACCTTCGAACCGCCGCAAGCATAATGGTGTCATGGTTTCATTTAAAAATATAACAGCAGGCTATAGGAATACATAATACATTATTCATACAAACGAATGGATTTTCAGCCTCCTCCCAAGTGTCTTATCACAAGATCGAGAACGCTATAACAAAGAACATTTTATTCAGAGCCAACATATGCGAAATTTTAAATTTAAATCATAAATCTTCAATCGTGGAAGTTCTGGTGTCTGAACCCTGTGAAGATGCCGCCGACGCATGACTGTGAGCAGGCAGTTTCGTGGTTTTACGGTCATGTCACTGCCACAGCAGCTATTGCTAAGACAGGAACACACACACATCTGACATTACCAGTCAGCACGACAAAGTACACTGCCCCAACACAGTCGTTACAGCTCAGAACAGAAATGCTCCAGAAACAATGGGATACTTTTCAAAGATATCAACCAGAAATTTTCACCCGTTGATTAACCACACAAGCCAGTCTAACCAAACCATATTCTTATAAATTTAAAATACAACCAACTCATCAAATCATTGATGCAGTTATTGACCGTTGTGGTGATGGTGGTGGTAGTATTAGTAGTAGTAGCTGCTGCTGCTGTTGTAAGACGAGGAAGACACGTCAAAATCACAGAATAAAATCACCATAAAAAACATATCGCCCGTCACTTAGCCGGGGACTCAGGGACTTTATTCAAATAAAACACACAACATAATTCCCGCTAGCTCTATTTTTATCCATAAAACTTTAACATTTTTCCACGCAAATATTGGTACATTCTTGAAAACTTCCCAAATTAACCCTCGACCTCCTCTACAATGAAGGCCACAAACCTCTCTCTCTCTCTCTCAAAACAGACATTCAAGGAAGTTACACAAGAATGTCTAGTTTCCACCTCACAACGAATACAACCGCCTCCACTGGGAAAGTAAAAGAATTAACGCTAAACTGGGAGATACGAAACAAACACAATATGTAAACCGAATGGTAAAAGGCAGAGCTTCTTCATGTTACAACATGCACAATATCACTAGTGTTGACACGAACCCACTACACTAAACTGCACTGCATTCGTACATCACAGAAAAAAAAGTTCAAATGAAAGTGGCTTATCTTAACAAGAACTTTATTTTAACTCGTTGGACAATACTTCGCGTAATTACGAGAAAACTGCAACAGATATGATGTTCATGTTAAGCACCAGAACCGTAAGAAATAATACTAAACAAGCGCGAGAACGATTAATGGAGCCACACGCAAAATTTAATCGAAATACGTTCAGTAATATCACACTCACATAGCATTAGAACATCCCTTAACAGCGGTGTACGAGAAAGGCCCAGCGATATGTTCATCTTCTTCATAAGCATCGAAAGTAGTAGAATACCTCACAACCATCATGGCTGAAAAAGAAAGAAAGCGACGAAGAAAGCTGTGCAGACAGAAAACTAGTAGAAGATCGCGTGAAATTTGTAATGAACGTAGCTCATTTTTCCTTGTGACGTTCTCGACTTTAATAAAGTTTTCTGTGATTCGCGGACGCCAGATTACTTCGCTCCCGTCTGACACTTGCACACACTCGGCTGCCTAAACTCATGCTGCGTCATTTTCAGATTCGCAATATCATTAGACTCAGTGTGCCCGACAACAGCATCACACAAGAAGTCTGCGAACCAACTCATATCCTACATAGTCGCAGTCAGGAAATCATCAACACGTCCAGAGTTAAAAGCTTACTGGTTTTCTCTGCACTTCAAATCATGCATGCACTCAACTTACAGAAACCTGGGTATAAGTTCAAACAATAGACGGTTGTTTGATTTAATGCAAGGCAAATCGAAGTATGCTAACGCAAACGGACCTGGGTCACGGTGACGCACGGAAAATTTACAGGATAGTGTTGGGTTACTGCAAATTAAACAGAACTTGGTTAAGGTAAGTAGGGTTGACGTTCTGGGATTATACAGGTATCCTCTGCTTACAGTCGACAGAGCGCAAGCACACATGATCGCCGAAGTGTAGTCTCACTGCAACAAAGTGACACATACAAAGTGCACACTAACTAAACAAATGCAAGCATACATAACATGTTACTTAATGACGGTCAATCGAGTGCAGATTTCACACGGCGAAATACACTTTCAGTACGGTCATTGCAAAGTGACAGAAGGCGAAGACGGTCTATTCGAAAGTACGTGTCAGTCATTGGTCTGGGAAAACTAAGGAGTATCGCGGCAAACAGTTCTCATTAATTACAATTTCAGCCGGGTTCTGGGTACTGTGCCTGTCGAAAGCAGTTCATGCGCGTTAGCTGTCGTCGAAATCTAGTAAATGTACTTTTGTGCCAAAAAATACCGAAAACACATAAGAGAACGTTAATTCCTACAAGTGGAACACTAAATATGTACAAGTCCTTCTGTCGCAAAGACCCAGAAGTAATGCTTACTCGGAGAAAAAAATCTTAGACAGGGGGCATAATACTAAGATTGGTCTCAGGGTAACATGGGGCAACGAGGTTCATCACATCAGCTGGTTGAGAAAAGTGTCAAATACCAGACTCTTATGAAAAACAAGACGAACTTGACCATTTCCATGTAAAACAGAATTTCACGATACGCTTAGTAACTATCAGCTTCTAAGTGCACATATATGGTGCAGCTGATGCCATATAGGAACTCTCACTACCAACCTCACTGTCCCTTAATGTATCCAGTGGACACCAGCACAATGCACGTTCAGTTCAAGTCGTGGAGATTCCGTACGTGCACGGCGCATTACACAAACACCGACACTTGTCAGTTGCTCTGATTTCCAATGTACTTCAAGTGTGTGTGTCCACACCGAGTGCAGCTGCGAAGCTGGCTAGATACTACACTCACTGTCAGGAAAAGCAACATGAAGTGCGTACTTCTATCTGACAAATAATGCGCCAGTTTAGAACAAAGACTGTGTGTGCTTCTGATACACAACTTGGTCCACTTTTCACGACATGTCACAGGGGAAAAAATAGGGCTTCGAGATAATGTTTTAAAGAATACACTGAAACTTGGGAAGAAGAGCCGGGGGGGGGGAGCTGCCAACAAACTATCACCGACACCACGTATGATGTGAAAAAGTGGGCCTAGTCATTAGGGCCTGCGATATGAAGGCAATGAATAACTTAAAAGAACCCCTGTTTTACATAGCAGACCACAACGGATTATACCAGATCGAAGTTGTGCATTTGCACGTACGCGCTTAGGTTCCATTTATCGCCGTCATGTCGCGTACTTCTGCCGCTGCAACGTACAATATCATTTTCATATGGAATTACAGGTTATGGCGCAATCACACGGGCTAAAATACAGACGGGTTCAAAACCTATTCCAAATGACAAGACGTCAAACAGGCCTGCATTGAAGCACGGTCCTGTCTAAAAAAGTGCAACTACCCACTATAGCCAAAATTCGGCGTCTTTTTTGGAATTCGGTGGTTGAGTACTGTAAATACTCAAATTTCCACGAATTCGCCGCCGCCCACCTCCCCCCCCCCCCCACGTCATCTAGGTAAATTTTAATAATCTACCGTCTAAGCCTACGTCTTGTTCAGAACGAATGTCATGACAACAGAGCACGTGCAGTTAACAGTGGCCACGCTAATAACCAGCACACGCAATTACGATGCATATTATTAGACTGCACGGCGTCACATCCAAATGCACTGTTGTCTTTAGCCACAGCCGCGAAACCTTCAAATATCAACGTATGATGTAGCTGATACTTGCCCAAATGCGGCAGGAATGGCCGCAATGGGGGATCGGCCCATACCAACGAACGATTTGTAACCGGCCCCTAACAAACCTGAGTTTAATAAATAAAGATTCACAATGTTCTGGATACGTAGCAAGCAATCTACACAAGAAAACGACACAAACATCTAGTAACAACCGCCTATGAGATAACAGGCGTAAATAGGGGACAACATTTTTTGCTGTTTATTTTACGATTCTGTTATGAATTCAAACTACACAGCATCAAAAGAGTGGACGACTTAATCTGTTTGATAAGATCTGGAAGGGAGCGGTCCTGGCCTCAACGTGATAGTCTTCCAGCATATCTTTGGTAGGATCAAGAAGCAATGAAACCCTTCATAGTAATTAACCAACTCAACGCACAAAATCTTGTTTTATAATAAGTTTATTATAAAACAAGATTTTGTGCATTAAGTTGGTTAATTACTAAGATTATACTGAGATGCACGGTCAGCAAAACATGAATGAAATCCTGTCAGGTTAGCTAATTACCATACCAAGATTCAAACCAGGCATTACACGAACACGAGTATAAAGCTACAGATGACACATCCCGTTGTGTTTAATAATCAATAGACAATAAATGATTGCACAGTCTAACACAACTTGTGTTACGGGCCCCATAAACTGTGCAGTTTAACTATGTAAAAAACTGCACGAAAAATTGAATTGATTGTTTGTGTGTGTGTGTGTGTGTGTGTGTGTGAGAGAGAGAGAGAGAGAGAGATTTCCTGAGTGAACTGCGCAGTTCTCTGCGTGAAAGACGACTGGAAAGGACAGTTCTGAGGCCTGTCAAAACTGCGCAGCTCACTCAGTTTTTCCGTCACGTAGCATAGTGGTTAAGGTGCTGTGCTACAAATCGGAAGGTCGTTGGTTCGATCCCAGCTAGTGTCATTGGAATTTTTCATTGAAATAAAATCCTTCCGATCGCACTATGGCCCTGGGGTCGACTCAGCCTCTAACAGAAATGAGTACCAGGAGTATTTCCTGGGGGTAAAGGCGGCCGGTGCTTAAGGCTGACAACCTACCACCATC